>ERZ778017.736-NODE-736-length-40092-cov-5.357519_pt1 | contig 40092 bp, 36 predicted proteins | sample MGYA00375747_ERZ778017 | MGnify/ENA primary metagenome ERZ778017 (study PRJEB29350, sample SAMN05509838) | bioreactor metagenome | biome: bioreactor; material: wastewater | place: South Africa: University of Cape Town | collected 2014-03-17 ...
AGAGCGCACGACTGAAAATCGTGAGGTCACGGGATCGACGCCCGTCGGAGCCACGGGAACCCCCGAGGTGGCTTCTACACCGAGGGGGTTCTTCTTTTCCCTTGCAAACACAGGGATCGCGGGCTCCATCGGTCCTCTACGAAGGCGAAGTCGTGCCGGTCATCGCGGGCGCTTCACCCCCTTCGAGTTGACCTCTTGACTGGGCATCGAAGAACGCCGAGAGCGGCTCAACGCTTCTTCGCGCAGCGAGTCGCCGCGTACCGGCGTAGAGCTGCGTCACCATGAGCGACGAATGCCCTAGTAGGGCCAGAACGTCGGGCGCCGGGAGCCCGGCATCGAAGAAGAACACCGCCGCTGTGTGGCGCAGATCACGCCAGTGCAATGCAGCACGTTCACCCGGCGCGAACGCCTTGACGAGTGCACGCTTCCGGCGCCAGTCGAGCGCACGGCTGAGATTCTTCGAACTGATGAAGCCGCCGCGCGGTCCCGTGAAGAGATAGTCGTGGATGCTTTTGCCCGCTTCCGCTTCCCGCAGGATTGGAACGAACTGATCTACGACGGGCACAGTCCGCGTCCTGCGACCCTTGGTGGGCCCTACGGCGACTTGTCCGGTGAGGCCGGGACACAGTACGAACAACGCTCAGCGTGCGCTCGTCCCAATTCACGTCCGAGAGCCGGAGGCCCGCGACTTCCCCCAGACGACAGCCTGTGTACACCATCGCCAGCACGAAGCGCCGGTACGGTCCCGAGGCAGGAAGCACCTCGAGCAGACGGCGGAACTCATCGCGAGTGAGGGCCCGAGCCGCCACATCGGACGCTTGCTGCCGACGCCGGTCACCCCCGATGCACGGATTTGACGCGATGTAACCGCCCTTCACAGCAACGCGGCACAGCGCTGACAGAACACTGAGCGCGTCCGCCCTGGTGGATTCCGCTCCGGTCCAGTTCGCGAACGCTTCCTCGACGTCCAGAGTGGTGATCGCGGTAATCACCCGATCCGCGAACCACGGCTGAACCCGACGTCGCCATGCGTACGTGTACGCCCGTTGAGTGCCAGGCGCGATCTTCGAGAACACGACAGGCCGATAGCGACCCCAGAGAGCACCGACCATAGGTGGTGAAGTCGAGGAATCAGCTAGTCACATATTGTAAGACTAGCCGCTTATCTCCATAGACGCAATGTATGCGACTAATCTTCCTTGCGAGGAGGATAACGCGCCGCAAACCCCGCCGCGAACTTCGCGGGATCGAGGTCGATCCCTTCAAACTCGTACACGTCCGGATGCTTCCCGAATGCCTCACGGAACTGGGCAATCCGTCGATACATCTGCGACTTGGAGATTCCAAGCGCCTTCTGAGTGTTCTCGAACCCCCCGCAGAGGTGCCACATCAGCCAGAAGCCGATTAGGTCCAGCACGCGAGCGCCCGCGTAGCCGCGCAACATCTGACGTAGCTCTGGAAACGCCCCGAACGGGCGCTTGTTCGCAGCCTTGTTGACCTTGTAGTAGGTCTCGTAGGCGGACTCGAGCGCCGACTTGGCGCGCCCCTCCCCCTCGGGCGAGGGCATACGCTCAGATCGAAAGTCAGCCATCGAGAGACCCTCTAGTCGCGACCTACGGGACTACACCCTACGGCACACTGCTGACAGTGTCAGTTGCCCGCCGCCTGCGGGAGAGATCGTCTCCCGAAATCTTCTACACAGGATCAAGAGTGGTACTCCGGTTGCCGACAGCTTGGCCGTTGCCGGTGCCCGTATCGTCGTCAGACTCGACCGTTGCGGCAGCCGCGGCCTCTGCGCGATCCTGCGCGAGCCGTTCAGCTAGATGGTTCGCAATGCTCACGACCTGAGCCTTCATGTCCTTCGTCCGGTCGATGGTAAGGCCCCCAAAATCACGAGATTGATCGAAGACGCTGTAGTCGACATCAGCGGACCAAATAGAGATCACGGCGTTCTCTCCGAAGCGATGTCTGAACTGCTCGGACTCGAAGCGCGTCCATACTCGCTTCGGATACTGCGGGCCAAGGATTACGACCACATAGCTTGCTTCGCTCTTGTAGATAGGCGCGAGCTACTCCTCGACGTTCGCGGCAAGAATACGGCTCTGTTCGTTTGAATCATAGAACACGCCTAAATCCCGCTCGGCGAGCGATGCTGACGGCGTGTCCGGCTGCGGTGCGTCCGGTCCTCGCTACGCTGCGGTCCGGGCGCTCCTCGCCGGACACGCCGTCAGCATCGCTCGCATCGGCCAGGCGGGCAGCCAGGGACCCCACAGTCGAGATAGTCTGCAACTCGACCGATGAGGAGCAACCTGCAGAGATGGCCATCGACTTTGAGCCCGACGTCGACCCGATCAACGGGAAGATCATCGACTTCCTGAGTGGAGCTGAGCTCGAAGACCGCCCCGAGGAGCGCGTTCGTCAGCGATACCTAAAGGTCCTCCACTACGACTATGGTTACGCCAAGTCGCTGATGCGCCGTGAAGTCAAGATCATGGCAGGCTCGAATGAGGTCGTCGCGCACGATGGCACCCCGACTCGTGCGGACATCGCGGTCTACTTTACGGCTAACGCTGCAAGCACGAACAACCAGGGCAAGATCAAGTTTGTCGTCGAGTGCAAGCGTCCAGATGTCGATTCTGGCCGGAACCAGCTTGTCTCATACATCTTCAACACGAGCGCTGGCGGCGGCGTCTGGTACAACGGCGACAGCCTCCAACCCTTCAGGCGCCGGACGCTCCCCAACAACGAGCTCGAACCCGCACCAAAGGTACCAGCGTTCGACGAAACCTGGGACGCGGTCGCGCGGCCCCCGAAGACCGAGTTGCGTCGACCGCGCGACGTACGCGGCCTTCTTCGGCTATGTAACGACAGGCTTCACGGGCGCGGAATAGATGGCGACGAGGAAGACCTCACCATGGACATGGTGAGGATCGTTCTAGCAAAAGCGCAGGACGAGACTGAGCTTGGCGACTACCCTCTCTTCTACGTCACATCGGATGAGTATTCCTCCAAGGATGGACGAGTCGCTGTCGCCGCGAGAGTCCGCGCGCTCTTCCGACGGTATGCGGAGAACTATCCGGCGGTCTTCGACGAACACGAAACGGTGCGCGTCTCAGATTCAGCCATTACAGAAGTGGTCGCAATTCTTCAAGAATGGCGAATGATGTCACGCCTCGATGAGGCAGATGAATGGGACATCATGGGCGCCGCGTACGAACAGTACACCGCCACCCACCTGAAGCGAGCACGTGGTCAGTACTTTACAAACCGCCTAATCGTCAATTTCATTGTCGATGCCCTAGACCCGGGTCCGGATGTTAAAGCCCTCGACCCCGCTGGTGGCTCGGGCGGCTTCGTAACTGCGGTGCTTCGACACGCCCGCCGCAAGATACTTGCGCAGACGACACCGGGGTCTACCGCTCGAGAACACCAACTCGCGAATCTTCGGCAACGGTTGTCTGCCGTCGAGATCAGTCCCCGGCTTGTAAAGATCGCCAAGACAGCGATGCTTCTTAATGGCGATGGTCACGCGGGGATGACACGAGGAAACAGCCTTGGCCCCTATTCCGAGTTTGATGCGTGGATCCGCGACAAGTCCGGCAAGGGACAGCCAACGCTAATCGTCACCAACCCACCATTTGCAGGCGTGGGCGAGGGACAGATCAGTGACCCCGACGTACTCGCCCAGTATGAACTCGCGCGGCGCTGGTCGGTAGACGCTCAAGGGCACTACGAGCCTGACATGACTGGACCCGTCGAGAGCCGACCACCGGAGATGCTGTTCCTCGAGCGCTGCCTTGATTGGTTGCGCCCAGGCGGCCTCCTCGGTGTCGTCATGCCCAAGGGATTCCTCGACACCGCGACGTATCGCCCGGCGAGAGAGTTGCTTTTTCGCACCGGAAAGCTCCTTGCTGTCGTGACGTTCCACAAGAACAGCTTTCAACCAGACACCGGCGTGCGAACATGTGTGGTTTTGGTTCGCAAGTACGAGACCGGCGAACGCCCACCCGCCGACTATCCGATCTTCATGGCGATCAATCAACGCATCGGCCGCGACAGCGAGGGCCGGCCAATCTTCAGAGTTGATACCAACGGTGCACCAACTGACGACGTAGACGAAGATCTCTCAGAAATTCTGGACGCATACAAGGCGTTCCAGGGAGGGAAGCTCGAAGCATCGGAGTACAAGTTCTCCATCCAGCGCTCCGCATTGGCAAGCGAATCGCTCAACATCAACCCGCAGTTCCATCTACCTCATCTGAATGAATCCATTCGAGCCGTCCAACAACTCGATGACTCTTCAATCTGGGATGTTCTCACGCTCGGGCACGTGGAGAATGGCGTGGCAATCTTCAAAGGCCCCCGCCTCCGCACTGACAATGTGGTCGTCGATTTTTATACCCCAGATTCCACAATCGAGGCGTACTACACGCCCTCTGCTGTCCTCCAAGACAAGCGCGACAGTGTCAAGTGGCTGGATATGTCGAGGGCAACTCCCGCGCAGCGCCGCTCGTTCGCCGCCGTGCGAGTGCGTCGAGGTGATCTATTGGTCACAAGGTCAGGTACCATTGGGCGCGTCGCGTACATCACCAACGCACTCAACGGAGCTATCGTCTCTGACGACGCGATTCGAGTGCGAATCCGCGATGAGCGCTTGCGTGCGTACGTATTTGCATATCTGCAGTCCCAGCCAGCGCAGGATCAGATGCGACTCAACGAGTACGGGTCCGTTCAGCAGCACCTAGAGCCTGAACATATCCGCGATCTCCTCATTCCAATACCTAAGGACTGGGCAGATGCGACGCATATCGTCGACAGCGCGCTGGAATTCATGTCCAGCAAGGAGACTCAAGACCGAGCAATGAAGACGATCCGTAGCGGCATCGATGAAATCTTCGCTTCCGCGTGATGGCGGTCGCTTATGCCTCAGTATCAGAGTCCGAGGCGAACAGGGGGTCTTCGACTCCTAGTCGTGGGCGGACGTGGCGCATGCCATCAACGACGCGGAGCCCCATGACAAGCTAAGAGTGCTGCAGTGTGTCATCCGCAGCGGTGGGGAGAGTTCTGGTGGTCAGTGGTAAACAGATCCGCGTGTATCTCGTAGACGGGACACCTGGCGGACTCTTAACGGCAGAGATCATGAACTGGACGGGGCACGTTGTCGCTGCTCCACGCTCTGATATCGCCGATCTCCTTGCGCGCGAGGAGGTCCGCCGCACCGGCGTGTATCTTCTCCTCGGCGACGATGCGGAGTCCCAGTCTCCCTCGGGCAAAGCGGTCTATGTCGGTGAGGGGGACGACATTGCTGTCCGCCTACGTCAACATGCCCGCCCCGAGAACGTCGGCGGTAAGGACTTTTGGGATCGAGTTGTGGTCCTGACGTCGAAGGATGCAAATCTCACAAAAGCTCACGCCCGACACCTGGAAGCTCGACTCATCGGCGCCGCAACCTCCGCGCGACGGGCCAGCGTACTTAACGGGACCTCACCGCTGCCTATCCACCTCCCGGAAGCGGACGTGGCAGACATGGACTACTACTTGAGCCAAGTGCAGATCGTGCTTCCGATTCTCGGAATAACCGAGTTCAGACCGACGCGGGTGCCCCTCGCTCAGCTGACTGAACCTTCGAAGGGTTCCATTCCCTCGAGACGTACATCGCCGACCTTCAGATTTAACGTGCCTCGCTACGGGATCGCTGCGCTGGCGCAGGAGGTAGATGGCGAGTTCACCGTCCTCGAGGGTTCCGTGGCCAGGGCGGCATGGGTCGGAACCCATCGACACCCCGGGTATCAGCAACTCCACGCCAGGCTTCTGAGCGACGGAGCACTCCACCTCGAAACAGACGAATTGGCGCGGTTTACACAGGATATGGTCTTCTCGTCACCGTCTGCCGCTGCTGCTGTGGTGGCCGGCCGCGCTGCCAACGGCCGGACGTCCTGGACCGACGTTGATACGGGAATCAACTTTGGTGACTGGCAAAACCGGGGAATCACCGAATAGGCTCCGAGAGCCTGCTCCCATGGGCTCGGCCTCTGCAGCTTGCCCGGTCCATTTCTGTGCGATCACCCATCGCCAGACCCACCACGCGATTGGGTTCTCATGCGGTGACGAAGAGCCCATTCAGCTCAGCTCAGTAGTCGAGTGCCCCTCCCGCACGCAACCGCTTCGCTGCAACCTCAATCGACTCGGACCCCTTGACCGAGACCACAAGCCGCAGATGCCACCCAGCAGCCGGCGAGTTGACTCGCTCCACACGAGCGATTGGCCAGGGATCGCCCGCCTTCATGGAAGGTGCAATGAACCGCGCCAACCAATCTGGCAGATAACCCACAAGATGCCCCTCCTTCGTGAAGAGCAGCATCGCGTCTGGGTTGTAGTCGTTCCCGATCTCACGCCGAACCGTGAGGCGATCTCCAGGCGACAGCGACATCAGTACGGCTTCAAACTCATCCTCAGAGTAGACGGGAGACTCTCCCAGTTCGCTCCGCACTGACTTGGTCTGAAGGTAACGAAGTCCCGAAGCGAGCACCGCACACGTCCAACCGCCCTCGTCGGCGCTCGGGAGTGGCGTCACCTGAAGCGTGTCCCCTTCTGATCCGCCTCCTGTGTACACCAGCTGCTCCCACGGCGTTGCCGTGGATGGATCGAGTTGCAGGTCTTCGAGGACTCTGACGAAATCTTCGCGCGAGGGGTCCATGATCCGCTCGTGGAAGAGGGGGAAGAGCTCGTCGCTCTTGTAAGCCACGCCAAGGTCCTTGAACCCAAGCAGGGGGCGAAACCCCTCCGCTGTCGCAGCCGCAGATAGATATTCGAAGCGGTAGGTTCGCCCGTCGAACCCGAGCAATCCCACGGGGATCATGGCACGCGTCGTCGGTTGCTGCCACAGCACGACAAGCTCAGTCACCAGCTCCTCCTGCGTTCCAGTTAGCATCTCGGAGCCTCCTTCCGTTGATCTCGAGAACGTTGACTGCAAATGTACGCGCGACCTCCGACACTCCGTCTACGCCGGAAACCAGCGCCGGAAAATCTGCAGTCGCGATCTGCTCGACAAGTCCAAGCAGCTGTCGAGCGCCAGCAGCCGTGCAGCTCCGGGCAGACCGCACTGCAAGATCAACGAGGCTGGTCGCGCGGTCCCCGTCAAACCGCCTCGCGAGTCCCCGGGCAGCGAACTGCTCCATGGTCCTAGGACTCCGTAGCCTCTCGGACCGCTGGTAGTCGCTCAGTTGGAATCCTAGAGAGGCCTCCACATCATACGACGGAGCTATCGCATCACGGAGATCGTCGATACTCGAGCGCGCACGAAGGATGGACCAGTTCTGCTCGTGTCGATCGCCGTTGCCGATGAGCGCATCCAAGACGAGGTATCCCACCATCACATCCACTGCCGATGCGTCTGCCCAAGTCGCCCACCCTGGCGGGGCCGAGTACTCACCGAGCGTCCGGAGGACGTTCGAGATCGAGTGTCCAATCGAGGCCGTCTTGTCGCGCACAGAATCGCGCGTCTCGACACCAATCTCGTGCAACATCGCCAGGCGCCCCGAGACCATGTCATACCCGGGCGCTCGCACATTCCGGACGATGACGCCGTCGACTCCCGCCCGCATCGCAAGCCGGGACTCCGCCGCCGGAATGCCCATCGTCCGGGCAATGACCGAGCCGACGCACTCAGTCCAGTCCGAGATCTGACGAACACCGTTTTCCTGCGTGCTCACAGGTTTGAACAACCAGTCCGACTCGAACCTTGTTGAAGAACCACCCGGCTCACGGATCCAGAGCTTCGCTGCCGCCCCGCGTGGCTCCACGCGCACGACTTCCCATGACGTCACGTCGATCCGGGCTCGTGCTGGCCTGCGGCATAGTTCCGTAGTCTACGGATGACCTCCGACACGGTCACGCACCGGGACCCGACGAATACAGGACCAACAACTCCAGCTGTGCGGACAACGGGCCGGGAACTCGACTGACTCCAACCCGGACCAACTCGTGCCAGCCGCAACTCATTCCGCGGGAATCTCGCGGGTAACGAGCACCAACCGGCACCCATCAGCCCGCGTCATCCAACTGAAAATCGTGAGGTCACGGGATCGACGCCCGTCGGAGCCACTGAGACCCTCGCGTGGCTTCTACACGCGGGGGTTTCTTCATTTCCCCGTCGTCACGCTGTGCCCGCCAGCGAGGACTCGCTCAAATGTCCACGCGTAGCCGGGGATCGGTAGGGACGCTGTTGCGTTGGCCGCATCGCAGCGACCGAGTGGTATCGTTCCCACATACGGGGTGAGCCGACGGAGGCAAAGTGGGCAGGCCGAACATCCTGATCGTCATGGCGGACCAGGTGGTCCCCTTCCTCACCGGACCATATGGCGATCCGGTGGCTGCGACACCCGGCATGGACCGTCTGGCAGCGGAAGGCATCGTCTTCGGTGCTGCCTACACGGCGGTGCCCCTGTGTGCGCCCTCGCGGGCGGCTTTGCTGACAGGGAAGTACCCGTCGAGCTTCGGATGCTTCGACAACGCGTCGGTCTTTCCTGCTGACCAGCCGACGCTTGCGCATTATCTCGCTAGTGCCGGCTATGACCCGGTCGCAAGCGGGAAGATGCACTTCGTCGGGCCGGACCAGCTTCACGGTCTCGCGCGGCGCCTCACAACCGACGTCTTCCCGGCGGGAGTGGACTGGGTGCCCGAGCGTGACGAGGACGGACGCTTTCCGGCGGGCGGCCACGCCCGCCACTATGTCGACCCCGACCCCGGTGTGCGTCGTTGGACGATGTTCATGGCGTACGACGAAGAGACGCAGTTCCGGGCTGTCGAGTATCTGCGCGAACGGCATCGGACGGCCGGCGGTGCGGCGCGAACGGACCAGCCATTCGGCTTGATCGTGTCGTTCCACCATCCACACGACCCGTTCCACGTGCAGCAGGAGTACTGGGATCTGTACGACGAAGCCGATATCAAGACGCCAACGTATCCGGTGGACGTAGAGCGCACCTACTCGAGCATGGACCGTTGGGCAAATGATGCCCACGAAACAGAGCGATACGACCTTCGCGACAAGCAGAGCATGCTGCATCTGCGCCATGCCTACTATGCGGCTCTGAGCTACGTCGACCGAAAGATCCAGCAACTGCTTGCGGTACTCGATGAGACCGGGGAGCTGGAGAACACCGTCATCGTGTTCACCAGCGACCACGGAGACATGCTGGGCGAGCGCGGAATGGTTCAGAAGCGCGCGTTCTACGAGTGGTCCGTGCGGGTGCCGTTGCTGGTCCGCCTTCCCGGCGCGCAGCACGCGGGCATCCATATCGCGGAGCCGGTCTCTCTGGTGGATGTCCTGCCGACCTTGCTCGACGTGGCGAAGGTGCCCGCCGAGAAGCGCACACCCGTGCACGGGCGGAGCCTGGTCCCGGTGATCTCGGGGACCGAAGACACATCCGGATCCACCCCGGTGTTCTCCGAATACCACCTCGAGAAGGTGCACGCGCCCTGCTTCATGGTCAGGGACGGCGACTTCAAATACGTGTACATCCACGGTCACGACGAGCAGCTGTTCGATCTCACGAACGATCCGAACGAATGGAACGACCTCAGTACAGAACCCGCATATGAGCCGGTCAGGCTGCAGCTGAGGCGGCTGATCTTCGACCGGTTCGACCCGGAGAAGCTTGCTGCCGAAGGCGCCGACAGCGTGAGCCGACGAGTGATCGTCCGGGATGCGATGCGTGCGAACGATACGCACTGGGACTACCAGCCGATCGTCGACGCCACCAAGCAGTACGTTCGCTGAACTCTGGGTCGGCCTCCCCTAACGGAATGGCCGGTAAGGTGCAAACGCCAAACCTCCCGAGCTGGCCTACCAGGCGTCCGTGCTAGACGAACACCTGCCGCTGCCTGCCCAGACCCTCGATCTCGATCTCGACGACGTCTCCCGCACGCAGATACGGGAACCGCCCGGAGTACGCGACCCCTTCGGGCGTGCCTGTGCAGATCAGATCGCCGGGTTCGAGAACCATGTACTGGCTCAGGTGATGGATGATGGAATCGACACCGAAGATGAGATCCGAGGTGGACGAATCCTGACGCGGATCGCCGTTGACCCAGCTTTGGAGCCCGAGGTCGTCCGGCCTGATCTCATCGGGTGTGACCAGCACCGGACCCGTCGGGCAGAAGCCTGCGCAGCTCTTGCCCTTCGACCACTGACCACCCGAGACCTCGAGCTGAAACTCCCGTTCGGACAGATCGTTGACCGAGACGAAACCGCCGATGTACTCCGCCGCCTGCTCGGGCGTCTCAAGATACGAAGCACGCCGCCCGATGACCACGCCCAGCTCGACCTCCCAATCGGTCTTGCTCGATGCGCGCGGGATGGCCACGTCGTCATACGGGCCGACGACCGTGTTCGGGGCCTTGTGGAAGATGATCGGAACCGCCGGCGGCGCAGAGCCGGCTTCGGCGGCGTGAGCGGCATAGTTCATGCCGATGCAGATCACCGACGAGGGCCTCGCTATCGGCGCGCCCACGCGCGCGCCGTCGGCGTCGACCTGCGCCAACGCCCCCGATGCACGCGCCGCCGCCGCCCGGGCGGGTCCGTTCGTCTCCCAGAACTCCGCATCGATGTCCCGGGCGATCGACTCGAGCGAGTAGCACCGTCCCTGGTCGAAGAGCACCGGCCGCTCTGCACCGGCAGATCCCAGCCTCATGAACCTCACGTCACGCACTTCCTTCCCGTCATGGCATGCCATCGAGGCGCCCGCCGACCCTCGCTCACGAGCCGTTCTCCGCTGACCCGTGCGTGATACGGCTGATCGACGCCAACGCATCGACGACAGCCTCGGCCACGACGCGTTCCTCCCCCTCCTGCAGGACGTCGGGGCTCATCCAGAAGCCACGGATCCGCCCGCCGGCGACGTCGGGAAGAACCACGACGCTCGGCGTACCCCGTGCGAGCGAGTCGATCACGGCCTGCGCGTGCCGGGGCTCGTCGATCGAGACGTGCAGCCGCGGTACCGGTTGCCCGGCCTCGTTGCGCGGGTCGATCCAGACAACGACACCCGACTGCCGCGACAACGTTGACGCCCATCCTTCGACGATGCCGAGCCAATCTCGCCCGATCTGCGCATGATCCAAGCTCATGTACCGGGTGACGGCCGCAAGGAGCCCCGCGATCTCCTCCTTGCCCGCCTTCAGGGCCCGCCCCCACCTCTGATGCGGTGCACCGCTGTTGCGCGCCGCATCGATGAGCTCGGCGCGACCGACCATGAGCCCGGACGCCTGGGGCCCCCGCAGTGCCTTCCCGCCAGAGAACATCGCAAGGTCGGCGCCCTGGTCCCGGGTGAAGCGCCAGAGGTTCTCGACGGGCGGGAGCTGTGAGGCGGCGTCGACGATGACCGGCACACCATGCGCGTGCGCAATCTCGACCACCTGTTCGAGAGGAAGCGCAACGGAGGCGAGATGATCCCCGGCAACATAGAGGACGGCCGCCGTCCGCTCCGTGATCACGCTCTCGAGCTGCCATGCGAGAGACTGCTGGGCATTCCCGAACTGGCGCACCTTGGCGCCGGCCAGCGCCACGGCAGCGTCATACGGGATCCGGTGCGTGAGGTGCATGACGACTTCGTCGGGGGCCTGGGAATGACCTCGAAGCTTCGTCAGCCGCGCAGGATCTCCTCCGGTCCGGATCCCGAGGATCGCCAGCACGATCGCGGCCGCACACCCGGGCGTGACGTAGGCCGCCTCATTGTCGGTCAGCGTCGCAAGCCGCTTACCGACAGCACTGTGCAGTTCGAGCATGTCGACGGGAGCGCCGGCCGCTTCGACCATCGCTGCCAGGACCTCGGGCGGCATCAGGGCTCCTCCGAGCGCGGTAAGCGCTGCCGCCGCGTTGATGATCGGCCGCAGGCCCAGATCGTCATGGAGTGTCATGGAATCAGCTCACTGTGAGCGCAGGGCAACGATCAGCTCGATCTCCACAGGCTGGTTCAGCGGCAGCGCTGAGGTCCCGATGGCCGAGCGGGCATGGACGCCGTTGGTCCCGAACAGCTCGGCCATCAGATCGGAGAATCCGTTCATGACGCGTGGCTGGTCGAAGAAGCCCGGTGCGCTGTTGACGAAACCGAGCGCCTTGACGATGAACCCGACGCGATCGAGATCGCCGATGTGGTCGCGGATGCTGCGTAGAAGCGCGATGCCGGTCAGCCTTGCCGCTTCGTATCCTTGCTCGACGCTGACCTCGCCGCCGACCTGGCCCCGGAAGCGGAGGTTGCCGTCATTGTCTTCCGGTCCGTGGCCGGACACGAACAGAAGATCCCCTACTTGTCGGCAGGGGACGATCGCCCTGCCTTTGAGGATCTTGGTGGGCAGTTCGATGCCCAGCGACGCCAGCTTCGTCTCAACGACGCTCATTGGTCTGCCTCTCGTCGATCATGGTCGCTCGTTCCTCCGCTCGGCAGCGGCTGCGCGGACACCTAGAACCGCTCGAATCTGGCGTAGACGTCCAAAAAACTCGCACCGTCGTTCAACTCCTGCCGGACCAGGTTTTCGGTCTCTTTGATCTCCTCGGCCTCGATGAGCACATCCATGACGATGTCGCGCGGGATGACCAGGACGCCATCTTCATCGCCGAAGATCCAGTCCCCGGGATTCACGCGGATGCGCGCCGTACGGGTGCCGCGCACGGTGATGGGGATATCAAAGTCGTTCCACCGCCACAGACCGTTCGAGTCGACGGGCGTCGAATAGCGGGCGAACACCGGCCAGTCGGTCATCTTGCGCAGCAGCGGGGCATCGCGCGTGCCGCCGTCGACGACCACGCCACGAGCGCCGTTCTGCTGTGCCACCGTGCTCAGCAGCTCTCCCCAGCACCCGGCGATCTCCTCGCCCGACGTCTCCACCACCACGACATGTCCTTCGGGGACACGGAGCATGGCGAAGTCCCGCATCTTCTCGGGCTCGACGTACTCGTCGCCGCCCCGCGGGTCCGGACCGCCCAGGATCGTGAAGGCGGGGCCGGCGACGACCATCGAAGGGTCGAGGGGGGCGATCCGGGTGTCCATGCACTGGCCGGTCAGCCCCCGCTTCCAGAGCACGTCGTAGACGGATGCGCTGTAGAGCTGCCTGAAACGAGCGATGAGGTCCTCTCGCTCGGCATCGGAGAATACGTCCGACATGTTCTTCCTTTCGGCGCGATTGGCGTCGACCGGGCGGGGCTCCCCACGGGGGGAGGTCCCGATCCTGGACTAGACCAGATTGTTCAGATCAGTATTGCGGATCAGACGAACACGGTCAATCCCACGGCGCGTCGCACGGAACCGAGAGTGCGCTGGCGGCGTGCGGCCAGCGCAGGGGGCACGAGTCGACACGCGGCTCGCGCTGGTCCTTCGTGCCGGGGAGGGGCTCCGGCGCTCGGCCTCAAGCCTCGGCTGCGGCCTCTTCGGCCGAGCGCCGCCGAGGGTGCATGAGCACTTCGTAGCGATCGCCCCGGTAGATCAACGACGCGAACTCGACGAGCACGCCGTCACGATCGCGAGCGGTACGTTCACTCAGGAAGGCCGGCGCACCAGCCTCGGTCTCCAGCAGTCGCGCGTTCTCGACGCTCAGGCTCAGCACCGTGATCCGGACGTCCGCCTCCTCGACCGCCACGTGGTACCGCTCGTTGAGCAGCTCATAAAGGCTGCCGGTGGTGAAGTCGGATTCCGTCACATCCGGAAAGCGCGCGGCGGGAAGATAGCTCTCCTCGAGCGCCATGGGAAATCCGTCGGCCGTGCGCACGCGCCGCACGCGGAACACCTTGTTCCCGACCGAGACCTCCATCCGCGCGGCAAGGGTACGGTCCGCGCGCAACTCGTCCACCTCGATCCGGCGCGCCCCCGGCTCGAGACCACGCGCTCGCATGTCCTCGGTGAACGTCGTCAACTCCTCGGTGTGCGCATGACGAGGAACCGCGACGAACGTCCCGCGACGAAGCTGCCGGTAGACCAAGCCACGATGCACCATCTGGTCGATCTGACCTCGTACCGTCATGCGCGCGACGCCGAAGCGTTGGGCGAGTTCCCGCTCGCTGGGCAGAGGCGATCCGGGCTCGAGCGTCGCGACATAGGCCTCGAGGATGTCTCGCAGCTGCGCGCCCTTCGGGCCCACGATCAGCTCGCCCGGCATCGAAACGCCGTGTGAAGACGCCATCCGTGTCACCTACTCTCGCGCGGTGCAACGTCGAATCCGCTCAATATGACGCTCACGAACGTCATCCCGCCGTGTACGAGAGTAGCCGATCGCCTCCACGACGCGGCTTCACGCATGCACTATGGCGCGGCTGCTGGTATAGTCCAGACCACGATGCTGCAGGCACCTGCCCGAACAGGCATCGGTTGAGGAGATTCGGACATGCCACAGACGGCATCCTCCATGAGCACGACAGGCCCCTGGGTCACTGGTGTCGCAGATCTGGCCGCGCGCGTTCGTCCTGGAAGCCGCGTCAGCGTCGGCGGAGTCCATTTCACACGCGCCCCAGTCGCCGCCCTGCTCGCCCTGGTCGACGCCGAAGCGAGCGATCTGCACTACGTCGCCTGGGGCGGCGGACTGCCGCTGGAGATCCTGCTGGCAGGAGATGCGGTGGCCAGCGCGGAGTTCTGTTTCAGCGCCATGGATGTCTTCGGCTCCGCGCCCCGCTTCCGCGCGGCTGCCGAGAACGGACGGATACGACTGATCGAGCGGACTGCGCTGAACCTCATCGTCGGGCTTCGCGCAGAGGCCGAGAACCTGGGCTGGGACCTCATGCAAGAACCGGCCGGCTCGGCGTTGGCGGACGGGCTCGGACGGGTCGGGGCGGGCCGGGGCCGAGCACCATTGGTGCGGGTGGAGCCCATACCCGTGGACGTGATGCTGTTGCATGCGCAGCGCGCCGACGACGACGGGAACGTCGAGATCGCCGGCGCGAGGGGAACGGACCTGTCGACGATCTACGCCGCGAAAGAGGTGCTCGTCACCGTCGAGGAGCGCGTCGCCAAGGGGATGCTGGGATCGCCTCGATCGGTCATCATCCCACGCAGCCACATCACGGCGATCGCAACGGCTCCGCGCGGGGCGTTCCCGACCTCCTGCTTGCCGTACTACGGGACCGACTACCTCGCGATCCAACGATTCCTCGAGACCCCGCAGACCGCGAAGGCGATCCACGTGTTGCGGGCGGGGGGCCTCGACGAATCGGATGCCGGCGCGTCCGCCGTGCCGCCGACACGACCACTCGTCGAGGCGATGCGATCCGTCCGGCACATCCCGCCCGCCGCGGAGTGGACCGTCCCCGAGCTGATGGCGGTACACATCGCGCGCACCGTCGACGACGACAGCGTCTGCTCCTTCGGCTCGGCATCCCCGCTTCCTGCGGTCGCCTACCTGCTGGCCAAGCAGACCCACGCACCACGCGCTCTGTTGATGTCTTTGAACGGCGGCTACGTCGACATCGACGCCCGGCCCATGTCTTTGAGCTTCGCCGAGCAGATCGACTTCGAGACCGCGGCCTGCCACACAGGCGGGGACGAGACGTACCACTGGTATTACCAGTCCGGCAGAGTGTCGCACGAAGTCGTCGGTGCCGCCCAGATCGATGGCCGGGGTGCCACGAACAACATGTGGATCACCCGCGCCGACGGCACGAGGATCCGCCTGCCCGGCCAGGGCGGCATGGGAGACGTCGCCAATCTCCACCGCGACTTCGTCATCTACCTGCCTCGCCAAGATCGGCGGAACACCGTGCGCACCCTGGACATGGTCAGCGCGCAAAGGGTCTGGAGCTCACGCGAGGTGCGGGAGTCGTATGGCCTGCGGCCCGGAACGACGAAGGTCATCACCAACCTGTGCGTCTTCGAGCGGGACGCCGCCTCCGACCGACTGCAGGTCACCGAGTTGCACCCGGGAGTCGAACTAGCCGACGTCCAGGCGGCCACGGGCTTCGATGTCGTCCCGGCTCGGGGCATGACACGCACCTCCGCGCCCACCGCGGCTGAACTGACCGCGCTTCGAGAACGTGTGGATCCCCTCGGAGTGTCCCGGCTGGACTTCGTTCCCGCCAGAGAACGATTCGCCCTGATCCGGGAGATCATCGACGCCGAACGGGCCGCAGGAGCAGCCGCCCAGCGACAGACATCCGGAAAGGACACTGCACATGACTTCGCCTGACCCCGACAACCGGACCGGAGCGCTCGCGCACGTGCGCGTCCTCGACTTCACACAACTGCTGCAAGGCCCGCTGGCGACGCAGATCCTCGCCGACCTCGGCGCGGACGTCATCAAGGTAGAGAAGCCAGGCGGAGAGTGGATGCGCCACTGGGGCATCCTCGCCAGCCGGACGCAGGGCGAGACGGACAGCTTCCTCGCGTTCAACAGGAACAAGCGGAGCGTGACCGTGGATCTGAAGGATCCCGCCACAGTCCGGGCGCTGCTGGCAGCATCCACCGATTTCGACGTCGTCGTGGAGAACTTCCGGCCCGGAGTGATGGACCGACTCGGTCTCGGCTATGACGACTTCGCAGAGCACAACGAGTCGATCATCTACGCGAGCTCCAGCGGATACGGCCAGGACGGGCCCTACGTGGGCCGGCCGGGACAAGACCTCTTGGTGCAGGCGATGTCGGGAGCGATGTTCCTCACCGGCCGTGCCGGCGATCCTCCGACACCGAACGGGATCGGCATCTCGGATGAATACACGGGGCTGCACCTGACCGTCGCGATGCTCGCCGCGCTGGCTCATCGCGACCGCACGGGCGAGGGCCAGCGGGTATCGGTGGATCTGTTCTCGTGCACCGTGGCGGCGCAGCAGCAGGAGCTGACCGTCCATCTGAACCACGGCGGACCCCTCGACCGCGCGCACGAGGCGATCGGGCATGTGGGCGGGACGGCGCCGTTCGGTGTCTACCGGGCGGCCGACGGATACCTCGCGCTCGCGATGACGCCCTGCCCGGTGCTGGGCAGGGCGCTCGGCGTGGATTGGCTCGACGAGTTCGACACCAACGAGAAGATGTTCCAGAACAGGGATCGGCTGCACCGGCGGCTGTCAGCACATCTGGCCGCGCGGACCGTCGCGGAGTGGATCCACCTGCTCGACGCCTCCGACGTGTGGTGCGCCCCCGTGCAGGATTACGCGACACTGGAGCAGGATCCACAGGTCCGGCACAACGACCTCATCTGGTCGGTTCCCGTCGGAGAGGATGACACGAACACATTCCGCACGGTCGGGACACCGTTCCGCTTCTCCCGGACACCGGTCACCGTCCGCCGAGGGGTCCCGCGTGCGGGACAGCACAACCCAGAGATCCTGCCATCCCTGGGGATCGCCGGCGCCAGCGCGCAAGACGGGGAGCTTCGGCATGTCCGCTGATCTCACAGGCAAGGCCGCGTTCGTCACCGGCGCCGCGATGGGGATCGGGCACGGCGTGGCCGATCTCCTGAGCACGCTCGGGGCGTCGGTGGCCATGTTCGACATCGACCAGGCCTTGCCGGAGCGCGCGAGCGAACTGAGCGCTGCGGGACGATCGGTCTACCCGGTCAGCGGCTCGGTGACCGACCCGGAGAACGTCGCAGAGGGCCTTCGCGAGGCGGCGGCACATTTCGGAGAGCTGAACATCCTGATCAACTGCGCCGGTGTCGTCCGGTACGGGGACGCCGAGGAGCTGGATGTGGCGGAGTGGGACCTCCAGCTGGACACCAACCTGCGGTCGGTCTTCCTTCTCGCGAAGTACGGGGTGCCGTACCTGCGGGCGGCCGGGGGCGGAACGATCCTGAGCATCGCCTCGGTGCAGGCTTTCGCGACTCAGCGTGGAGTTCCTGCCTATGCGGCTTCCAAGGGCGGGATCGTCTCCCTCACCCGCAGCCTCGCGGTGGACCACGCAGCGGACGGGATCCGCGCTCTCGCCGTCGCCCCCGGCTCCGTGGACACCCCCATGCTCCGGTCCGCGGCCGCGCTGTCCGCAGGAGACCAGCGAAGCGCCGAAGACGTCCTCGCCGAATGGGGCGGGAGCTACCCGCTGGGCCGGATCACGTCGGTGGGCGACGTGGCACGGCTGGTCGCGTTCCTGGTCAGCGACGACGCCGCGATGATGACGGGCACCACCGTCACCATCGACGGCGGCCTCACGTCGCAGATCGGAGTCGTGCGATGACGACGCTGCACGTAAGGAGAAGACCGTGAAACTGGGCGCGGGAGTCCCCGAGCCCTTCGTGCTGTTCGACGGCACCTTCAGCTCGCCGCGGCTGGATCACGCCGAATGCGTGGTGGCAGGATCCGGTGGCGACCTGTGGTGCGGGGGCGAGGGCGGACAGATCTACCGGATCAACGGCCACGACATCGAGCAGCGCGCATCCACCGGGGGATTCATCCTCGGTCTGGCCTTCGACGGCCAGAAGACCCTCTATGCCTGCGACCTTGCGGCTGCCTGCGTGTGGGCTCTGGACACCGAATCGGGTGCCCTCGACGTGTTCGCGGACGGCGTCCCGGGCCACCGGATCATCGCTCCGAACTTCCCTCTCCTTCTGCCCGACGGCAGCCTCCTGGTCTCCGACAGCGGAAACGCCCATGAGCCGCGCGCGGGCATCCTCCGCTTCGATGCATCGGGCACCGGCGAGGTATGGCATGATCAGCCGCTGGACTTCGCCAACGGGCTGGCACGAAGCCGCGACGGATCCGTGCTCTTCGTGGTAGAGAGCTGGGCGAGCCGGATCCTCGCCATCGACCTCGACGAGCATCACCGTCCCGCCGGCCCGTTCCGACCCCACGTGGACCTGCCGGGATGCATTCCGGACGGGATCGCCGTCGGCCCCGACGACGCGCTCTACGTCGGCTGCTACGAGCCGTCCGCCGTTCTGCGGGTGCCCGGCCCAGGAGACGTGGAACTAGTCGCCCACGACACGTTCGCGCACACGCTGTGCCACCCCACGAACGTCACGTTCCGTGGCCGCCTGCTCATCGCCGCGAATCTCGGACGATGGCACCTGACCGGCATCGACATCGGCGCGCACGTGGGCGATCTCTCGGATTCCGATGACTGATCTGTCGGTGCTGTGCTGGGATCATCCCCGATGCACGGGTCCCATGCGCGCCGCCGCCCGAGCATGGACGCATGCTCATCCCGAGGTTCGCCTCACTGTGACGCTGCGCGCACTGGCCGCGTTCAACGACGCACCCGTGCACGAAGCCGCCCGCGGGGTCGACCTGATCGTCATCGACCATCCCATGATGGGAGTCGCCGCCGAATCCGGCGCGCTCGAGCCGCTGGAGCGGACCGTCCCGGATCACGTTCTGCAGGGCCTCGCGGCCGACTCCGTCGGCTCGAGCTTTCAGAGCTACTCCTGGAACGGCCATCAGCTGGCGGCGGCCATCGATGCCGCCTGTCAGGTCTCGGTGTCCGACGTCGCGGGACTCGATGCGCTGGGCGTCGCGGCACCGCGCACCTGGGACGATGTCTTGCGCCTGGCGGCGGAGATCCCGGGCTCGGTGGCGGTGCCCCTGTACCCGAGCGATGCCATCGCCCTGCTGATGACGCTCTCAGCGAGCATGACCGGGTCGGTCGGCGACGACGGCGAGGTCTGGTCCGTGCACGCCATCGAGATCCTTGCCGACCTCGCACGCTTCGTGGATCCCCGCTCGTTCGCGTGGAACCCTCCGGCACTGCTGGATATCATGGCTGATCCCCGCTCGCCGGGTCCGGTCTACTGCCCCGTGGTGTTCGGATACACGGACTACCAGCGACCCCCGGCGGGCAGGCTGCGATTCGGCGGACTGCCCACCATCGGACAGCTGCCGGCGAGGTCCCTGCGCGGAGGGGCGGGCCTGGCCGTCTCGGCGTCATCCCGCCACCAGGAGGCGTCATCGGAGTTCGTGGCATGGCTGGCCGATCGCACGACCCAGAGGCACCTCGTCCTGCCTCACGGCGGCCAGCCGGCCAGCCGGGCGACATGGGACGACCCCTCGGCGGACGCCCTCGTGGGCGGCTTCTTCTCCCGCACGCGACCGACGCTGGAGGCCTCGTTCGTCCGGCCGAGGCACGCCTGGTGGCCCCGGTTCCAGGCCATCGCCGGCGAGGAGCTGGCGGCCGCGCTCCGTCGGGACGGATCACCCGCGGAGATCTCCAGGACTCTGGCCGCCGCGCTGCGCGCGATCAGAGCTCGCTGAGGGCGGTGCGTGCCTGGGCCCTCGGGCCGAGCGCCGCGCTTCCCGCATACGGCACGTCGCCGAACCCGCCGATCTCCCGTTCGATCCGCAGGAGGCGATTCCACTTCGCATTCCGTTCCGAGCGGACCGTGGACCCCACCTTGATCTGGCCGGCCTGGGAGCCCACGGCGACATCTGCCAGCCACGTGTCCTCCGTCTCGCCAGAGCGGGCAGAGACGACCGGCGCATAGCCGATCTCCCGCGCGCGGGCGACGACGTCCAGCCCGCCGGTGAGAGTGCCGTTCTGGTTGACCTTCACCAGCACCGCGTTCGCGACCCCGCGCGTCCTGCCCTCGTCCAGCCGGTTCAGCTGTGTGGCGAACAGATCGTCACCGAGCAGCTGGATGTGTCCGAGCCGCTCCGAGGCGTACTCCCACCCTGCCCAATCGTCCTCGGCCACGACGTCCTCCACGCTGAGGATGGGCAACGCTGCGCACCACGACTCGATCTCGTCGACCAGCTCCTGTGCGTCCAGCATCCGGTCCTCGGCGGTCAGGCGATAGCGCCCATCCGGTGAGAGCATGTGCGTCGCGGCGACGTCGATCGCGATGCCGATCTGATCGCCCAGCCGAAGACCGCTCGCCTCCACCCCCCTGGCCAGCAGCTCGACGGCGGCACGATTGCTGGTCAGCCGCGCAGCGATGCCGCCCTCATCGGCGACGAGGGCCGAGGCGATCCCTTCTGCATCGGCGACCTTCGCCGTCGCGCTCCGCACGCGTCCGGCCCATTCGATCGCCTCCGCGAAGGAGGCCGCTCCGACAGGAACGACCAGGAGATCCTGGATGTCGATCATGTTCGACGCGTGCGCGCCGCCGGAGATGATGTTGACCATCGGAAGGGGCAGGCGGGGGGCGGAGCCGATCACCTGCCACAACGGCGCACGCCGGCTCTGCGCCGACGCGACCGCGCACGCCAGGGAGACGGAGAGCACGGCGTTGGCCCCGAGGCGGGCGAGGTTCGGTGTCCCGTCGGTGGCCCGGAGGCGCACATCGACGGCTCGCTGGTCGCCGGCGTCCAGTCCGACGACGGCGGCGGTCAGCTCGGAGCGGACATTCGCGACCGCGCCCTGGACGCCCAACCCGCCGTACCTTTCGCCACCGTCGCGCAGCTCATGCGCCTCATGGCGGCCCGTCGACTCCCCCGAGGGCACCGTCGCCACACCGACCGAGCCGTCGCCCAGCCGTATCCGACATGCCACGGTGGGTCGTCCCCGACTGTCCAACACTTCCCACGCGTCCACGTCTACGATCTCTGTCTGCATCATTGTCCGGTGATCTCTTTCCAGGATTCCGCAATCGTGTGAGCGGGCGTATGGATCTGGCGTTTCGCGCGCCGCGCGATCAGCGCGCGTTCGTCGGCGCCGAGGTATTCCAGGGGCGAGCTCCCGTACACGCGCGCGAGGAGCAGTCCTGCGAACACCTGGACGAGGTGTTCCTCGTCGTCCAGGGCGGGGCCCGTGCCGTACCCGCCGATGAAGGCGCCCGCCGCACCGCCGATCGCTGCCGCAGCGCCCGTCACGTGCACGGACTTGGCCGCCAGGTGACTCAGCAGGAAGGCCACGTCGAAGGCCGGGTCGCCCCGGTGCGCGACCTCGAGGTCGATGACCCACAGGCCCTCATCACCCACCAGGATGTTCTTCGGCGAGAAGTCGCCGAGCACGAGGCAGCGCCGGCGGGATCGGATCGACCGGACCAGCCCGTCCAGGTCCGCTGCCAGCTCGGGCCGGCGCACGGCGGCGGCGCCGAAGTACGGTTCCAAGCGCAGCTGCTCGAAGAGCCTCGGGTCCTCGAGCGCTTCGGACAGGCTTTGACGCTCGGTCGCCGTGTGCCAGCCCGACAGGAGAGTCCCCAGACGCGACGCGACGTCGCTGCGTATCGACCCGGCCAACAGGTCGTCCTTCCAGCTGCGCCAGTCACTCGGGGCGGCACAGATCGTGAGCGTGTGCCGGTCGGGATCGCGGTCGAGCACGCGCGGTACCGCGTCGGGACTGATGGCATGCAGCCGTTCGAGCGCCTCCGCCTCGACCTGCGACCGCGCCGGATCGGCGAACCAGTCCGCCTTCACCCGAAGCTTCGGCAGCGCCTGCTTGACCACGATCCGCCGATGCCCGTCCTCGACCAGGAACACCGCGTTGGAGACGCCTCCGGACAGCACACGGACGTGGACGTCGGCGCCGGCGACGGTGCCACGGCCCCTGAGGTACTCGAGAATCGTGCTCTCGTCCAGAAGCCTGCTGGGCGTGTGCTCCCGGTCCCCCGGAAACAGGTGCCACGAATGGTCGGGATCCACTGTCATCTCCCCTAGCCCGCGGTGATGCCGCCGTCGATCACCAGCGCGGTGCCGGTGATGAAGGCCGCCGCCGGTGAAGCCAAGTACAGGACCGCATCGGCCACCTCGTCGGGCGTCCCGAGCCGTCGCATCGGCTGACGAGCGACGAGCGCCGCGCGCATCGCCTCAGGGTCGTCCGCCTCTCCCAGCAGACGCCCGACCCATGGCGAGTCCACCGTGCCGGGACACACGCAATTGCATCGGACCCCGTCCGCCGCGTATTGAACGGCGACCTGACGCGTGAAGGAGATCACGGCGCCCTTGCTCGCGCAGTAGGCGGCTCGATCGGGCAAGCCGACCATGCCGGCCGCGGATGCCGTGTTCACGATGACACCGGATCCTTGCTGGAGCATGAACGGGAGGGCGTATTTGGTTCCCAGGAAGACAGACTTCGCATTGACGGCGAAGACACGATCCCATTCCTCCGGCGTGCATTCGATCGGATCAGTGGTCGACGACAGGCCGGCATTGTTGCACAAGACGTCGATGTGTCCTGTGAGCTGGATTGCCGCCTCCATGAGGGCGCGCACGGCGCCGGGGTCGGACACGTCGACGCGGACCTTTCTGCTCCCTTCCGGCGCACCATCGGGATTCAGGTCGCCGGCAATCACCGTCGAACCCATCTCGAGAAACTTCCGCGCGATCTGATAGCCGATCCCCGACCCTGCACCGGTCACGATCACGGTGCGGTCACGACTGTCCTGCGTGCTCATCTCCGTCCCTCCTCCATGTCATTCATCGATCACACATCCCTATCCGCCCTATCCGCGCACCGCACCGGTCGCGACGCCGTCCGTGATGTACCGCTGCAAGAGGACATAGAGCAAGAACATGGGGACCGCGATCACGGTGCAATATGCGAGGGTGGCCGGCCAATCCGTCGAGTGCTGCGTGCTGAACGTCGCCAGCCCCACGGTCAGCGGCTGGATCGCGGTGTCGGTACTGAAGATCAGCGCCACGAAATAGTCGTTCCATGCCGCGACCGAGCTCAAGATCACGCTGGTCGCGATCGCCGGCCGGGAGAGGGGGATGACGATGGAGAACAGCACGCGCAGTCTGCTCGCACCGTCGAGGAACGCGGCCTCCTCGACCTCCTCCGGCAGCACATGGAAGAACGCCGAGAAGATCACGACTGTCAGGGGAAGCTGCAGCGCCGCATCCACAAGGATGATCGGGACGACGGTGCCCAGCAGCCCGAGCGACTGCATCTGAGTGAACAGGGGCACCAACGCGCTCTGCACGGGCAGAAGCAGCCCCAGCGCGAACAGTCCTGTGATGCCGGCACCGATCCAGCGGGGCGTGATCCGCGCGCACACGTAGCCCGCCGCCGCACCGGTGATCGTGCTCAGCAGCACACTGCCGACGAGAATCACCGCGCTGTTGACGGTCCTGGCTGGAATGTCGGCGCTGACCCAGGCCCGGATGAAGTTGTCCCACTGGATGCTCTGCGGCAGCAGCAACGGGTTGGTGAACACCTCGCTCTGGGATTTCACCGAGGTCATCAGCATGAACACGATGGGGATGACAGTGACGGCCAGGCAGATCGCCAGGACGACGATCCACACGATCGTGCCGCTGCGCGACCGTCTCCGGGAAGCCGATGCTTCGATCGTCATGTCCGATTCCTCCGCGATGCGAGCCACCGCTGGCCGAGAACGACGATCGTCACGAGAATCGTGAGAACCACCGATTGAGTGGCGGAGTATCCGAAGTCGGAGTTCGCGAACGCCGTCCGATAGATGAGAGTGGCGATCGTGTCGGTCGCTCCGGCCGGTCCGCCCCCGGTCAGCAGATACACCTGGTCGAACAGGCGCAGATTCCCCGCGAGTGAGATCGTGATGGCCACGGACGTCGCCGGCGCCAGCAGCGGCAGCGTGACGTACCAGAAGCGCCGTGCGCCTGCCGCGCCGTCGAGGCTCGCGGCTTCGTACACGTCGGCAGGAATCCCCTTCAGGCCAGCCAGGAAGATGACCATCATGTAACCGGCGAACTGCCAGATCACCACCGCGCTGACCCCGAGTAGCGCCGTGGCCTGGTTGCCCAGCACATCGGCGAGACCCCCCTCGCCCAGCCCCAGAGCCCGCGCGGCCTGACCCAGTACGCCCACGAGCGGGTTGAAGATGAATCCCCAGATCAAGGCGACGACCACGCTGCTGAGTATCGAGGGTGCAAAGAACAATCCCCGGTAGATCGCGACGCCTCTGCGGGGCCTGTTCAGCAGGAGCGCGAGCCCGAGGCCGAGGCCGACCTGCCCGGCGACGATCACGACAGCGAAGAGCAACGTGTGTCCGACCGCCCCGATGAACTGATGGTCGGAGACCAGCCGGACGAAGTTCTCGAGGCCGACGAAGATCGGCTCGTTCAGTCCGTCCCACCGGGTGAGAGAGAAATAGAAGCCCGCCAGGACAGGGCCGACCAGGAAGCCGAGATACACGACCGCCGCGGGCGCTGCCAGAGCGAGGAAGCCGGCCTCGAACCGTCTCCTGCTTCGAACCGGGCGCCCGGACCGCGAAGGTCTGCCCGACCGGGGGCGGCGCGCGTGGGCGCCGTCCCCGGCCAGTGGGTGGTACACCGACTCGCCTCGCTGTGGACGCTCGTCAGTACCCGACTTTGCTGTCATTGTCTTGGATCTTCTGGAACTGATCGATCACCTGGCTGGCACCAGACGTGCCCGCCATGATCTGCCCGAGGAGATTGGGGCCTTCCGCGTTGACACCGGGGCCGATGTCGTCGGGGAAAGGGACACCCGCGTCGATCAAGGCGTTCCAGTCCTTCTGGTAGGGCGAGAAGTCTCCCGTGGCGCCCTTGACCGAGCTGACGATCGACTGCTCCTTGGCGTCCTGGGCGACCGTCTCCTTCTGCGAGAGGAAGTCCAAGAACTTCTTGGCGGCATCCTGCTTCTTGGTCCACGAGGTGACAGCGATCATGCTGTCGGCCAACGACGATCCGCGGGCCGCCGGCTCGCCTGCGGCGTTGATGGGCAGGGGGAACGCGCCGGGAGTGAATCCGGCCGGATTGAACGGGGCTTGAAGCGCCCAGCTGCCCATGAGCCACATCGCGGCCTTGCCCGACGTGAACGCGATTCGTGCGTCCTCGAACTTGAGGCTCTGGCTCCCCGGCATGAAGTAGCCGGCCTTCGCCAGATCCTCCACGCGCTTGATCTGCGTGGTGAACAGATCGTTGTCCTTCCAGGTCGACTCGCCGGTATGCAGTTGCGCCATGAAGTCCGGATGCGAGTCTGCGAACTCCGCGATCGCGTTGTGGTAGAAGTACTGGTTCGTCCAGCTCTCCGCGGGGCTGACGACGATCGGCGGTGTGCCGTCGGCCTTGATCTTCGCCGCCGCCGCCATGAACTCGTCCCAGTTGGCGGGGACGTGGATGCCGAGCTTGGTGAACAGGTCCGTGTTGTAGAACACGCCGATCCCGTACAAGTTGCGCGCGTACCCGAAATTCTTGCCCTCGATGATTCCGGGCTTCAAGCCGACGTCCGTGATGTTGTCCAGGAACTTCTCGCCACTCAGATCCGCAAAAGTGCCCGCCTTGGCATATTTGTTGAACTCCGCGCCGCTTTGCACATTGAGGACATCGATATCGGTCTTGCCTGCGACACGGGTCTGCAAGACCTGTGCCCATTCGGATCCGCTGATGTGCTCCCACTTCACGCTGATCCCGGTCTTGTCCTTGAACTTCTGCAGGAGCGAATCGCTGATGAGCCCCGAGCTCAGCACACGAATGGTCTCGCCATCGCCTGAAGACCCACTCTTCGGCTCCGCAGAGCACGCGGACAAACCCGCCGTGACGAGAGCCGCTGTGATCGCCAGACAAAAAAGTCTCGCCTTTGGTCTGCCCATCATTTCCCCTTTGAATTGAATGAATGCGAGGCGGTCCGGAAGCTGTGATCCTCTGTCGCCATGCGTTCGCATTTTCTGGACTAGACCAGAACGTAGCATTATGAATCGGACGGTGTCAACCGACTCCAGCCGCACCCCGCGCACAGCGCATGGCGCGCCACTCTGGTACGGTGACGCCGAACTGTGACAGACGACGTGTGGGGGACATGATGCTGCTGAGGGACCTCAACCTGCGGGGAACTCTTGCGCTCCGGCGAGCGGGCGGCCGCGGCTCTGTCTACCCCGGGATGAAGGTCCGGATCGACGGCCGCGTGGACGGGCCGGGCTGGATGCAGGTGGGCGCCCAGTGGCCCGGGTCACGCATGTATCTGCCCGGCCAGCTCCACGTCGCCGGCGGCGGGCAGCTCATCCTCAACGGTGGGATGCGCATCTTCACCGGCTCCCGGATCGTCGTCGACGGCGGCGGCGTGCTGACCTTGGGCGGCGGTTATCTGAACATCGGCACCCGGATCTCCTGCTTCCGGGAGATCACGATCGGTGACGACGTCGCGATCGCGGACGACGTGTTGATCCGGGACAGCGACAGTCACGACATCGTGGGCGGCAGGCCGTCGGCCGCACCGATCCGGATCGGAAACCACGTGTGGATCGGGGCGAGGGCGACGATCCTCAAGGGCGTCACCGTCGGCGACGGAGCGGTGATCGCCGCCGGCGCCGTCGTGACGAAGGACGTCGCGGCGGGCACCCTCGTCGGAGGCGTTCCTGCGGTGCCGCTCAAAGCCGAGATCGAGTGGGTCTGACCAGGCACGCTGCGGACGTCGCACCCTTCAGCCCGCGATCTCCCGCACCATCGGAAGATCGGGCATCGCCCAATCCAGCATCGCGAGTTCGGTGGGACGCACCCACTCCATCCGGTCGTGGTCGGTGCTGGCGGTCGGGCGGGGCCCTGCCAATGTCGCCGCCAGACAGGTGAGCCGGATGCTGCGGGCTGCGGCATCGGTCACGTCCGAGCGCAGCAGCTCGCCCACGCGCACGTCCACGCCGAGCTCTTCGCGGATCTCCCGGGCCAGCGCCTGCGCCGGCGATTCCCCGCGCTCGACCTTGCCGCCGGGGAACTCCCACTTGCCCGCGTCGACCTTGCCCTCGCCGCGACGGCAGGCGAGCACCCGGCCCCCGTGGACGATGACCGCGGCCACCACATCGAGCGGCTTCATGCGCGCATCCTCTCATGACACTGCGCGCGGCACGCCGAAACGCGCGCCCCGCGACCAATCCGCGGCGAGTCGGGCCGTTTTCTGCCTGCCACCAGGCCCATTCCGCTATCCTTTGACCGGATGGCGGTTGCCTGCGCGTCGGGTCCCCAGCTCGATGAGTGCATCATTCCCCAGATGGTGCCGCGCAGGTCGACCTGCGATCCCAAGGTGGGTGCCGCGCGTCGTTCCCCAAATGTTCGTCCGCGGCACCCACACCGTTGTGTCACCGCGTACGAGAGTTTGAAGACGCCCGCGGGCCCACTCCCCAGCGGTACACCCGTGTCGGGCGTCTTCGTTTGCACGTCCCCAGTGTTTGTGCGATCACCACTGTAGCGGACAAATTGTCCCCCAAATGGGGGACATCGTTGCATCCTGAGCAAATCTTCAGGAAACGGGGTCGTGAGGCCTCATCGCGTAGACTTCGGATTCATTCCGCTGGGTCGCGCGTGGGGCTGCGACCGCGGATCGGCGCTCGTGGGGAGGACGTCCGTGGTTCGCAGCATGCGTATGCGGTGGCTGGTCTGGGGCTTGACCGCTGCGGTGGTGATCATCCTTGCCGCCCTCGCCTGGGTGGGTGCGCGCGCACTCATGGCCAAGAAGGAGCTCGACGCGGTCACCTCCCAGGTCGACGCCCTGCGCCAGGCCGTCGCCGACCAGGATCTGGCACGTCTCGAGTCCATCGCCAAAGCCGCCGGCCCGCACATCCAGGCCGCTACCGACCTGACCGGCGATCCGATCTGGCGCGCGACCGAGGTGCTCCCCGTGCTCGGGCCCAATCTCACGACCGCCCGTGTCGTGTCCGCCAGCCTCGACACGCTCGTGAACGACCTCGCGCTGCCCCTGACGTCGCGGCTCCCGCACCTGGGCGAGGCCGACGGAGGGATCAACGTCCGCACGCTGCAGGACATCGCGCAGACGCTCACCGAGGCGGGCGCCGCGCTGCAGACCTCTCAGCACGAGCTCCACGCGCTCGACCTGCACGCCGTGCTTGCCCCGATCGCGGACGGCGCGCAGCAGTTGCAGAAGATCACCGATCAGGTGACGCCGATCGTCCGCGGCACCGCACCGTTCCTGCACATCGCCCCAGGCCTCCTGGGAGCCGACAGCACGCGGCACATCCTGCTGATCGTGCAGAACAACGCCGAACTGCGCACCGGGGGCGGCATCAGCGGCTCGTTCGTGGAGCTGACCGCCCAGAAGGGACGCGTGAGCCTGAGCAGCGTCGCCAGCGACGCCCTGTTCCCCCCTGCGGCCAAGCCGGTCACCGAGGTGCCGGCATCCACCACGAAGCTGTACGGCGACGTGGTCGGCAGGTACGTGCAGAACACGACGAGCCCCGCGGACTTCACGCTGACGGCTCGACTGGCCTCGGCGTGGTGGCACACGCATACCGGCGAGACTCCGGATGCCGTGCTGTCGATCGATCCCTATGTTCTGACGGCATTGCTGCAGGCGACCGGACCGGTGAAGGTGCAGGGCGCGACGCTCTCGGCGGACAACGCCATCGAGGCGTTGCTGGTCGCTCCGTATCTCACCATGGACTCGGCCGAGCAGGACGTCTTCTTCGAGGCTGTCGCCAAGAGCGTCTTCCAGCGCGTCGTGGACGGCAGCACGAGCGCGTCGGCTCTGGCCTGGGCCCTGCAGAAGCCGCTGGCCGAGGGACGGATCTCGGCATGGAGCAGCGTGCCCGAGGAGCAGCGCGTGCTGGGCCGAGCGCCCCTGGGCGGGCCGGCAGTGCGACACGCTGCTGCCGGAGCGCAGGCGTACGCCGTCTACCTCAGCGATGCCACCGGCAGCAAGATGGATCGCTTCTTGCAGACCGCCATCACGACGGGAAGCACGCTGTGCCGCGACGACGGTCATCGCGACGTCGTCGTCACGGTGACGCTGCACAGCCAGGCACCGGCGAACGCGGGATCCGTCTTCCCCGTGTCGGTGACCGGGGGTGGGATCTTCGGCACCCGGGCCGGCGACATCCGCACCATCGTGTCGGTGGCCGCCCCCGCCGGGACCTTCTTCGGCGGAGTCCGGGCGGATGGGAAGCTGACGACCTCGCCCGACGTCGTCGACGCGGGGTTCCCCACCAGCGCCACCACCGTTCTTCTCGCGCCCGGTCAGACGAAGACCGTCGAGTTCCGGTTCATCGCAGCCCAGGCCGGCGCGGTGCAGCCGGTGATCTTGCATACTCCGATGATCAATGCGCCGAAGATCTCGTCGACGGCCGCGGAATGCCGGTGATCTGCAACATTCCCGAGAAAGTCCTTTTACAGCGGACGATCAGCATGTAGAGTGATGGGGACTGGGGCGGTGGGACGCTCTGGTCAAACGTTCGTAATGGGATGCGGACGAAAACTGGGGAATCTGGCGATCGGGACATCGCCTGGACATTACTGGGGAGCGAATGTCTACTGGGGACGCGCTTTTGCGCGTGCACATCTGGGGATGTGCACAATGACCGCCGTCGACGTGCAATCTGCGACGGCACTCGGGAAGGCGACCACGCACGCCGTGCTCAGCACGCCGCGCGTCGCCCTCTTCGACTCTCGGCAGCCCATCGAGGCGGGCCGTGTTCTGGCCTTCCCGGTGCGTACCGGACGGGCCGCGACCGCGGGGGCACCGCGTCTGCAGCCTGCGCTGGAGCGCCGGCGCCTGCGGGAGCGACGACCGCGCACCCGCCTGCAGGTGACGGATGCCGGGATCGTCGCCGTGGCCATCACAGCGGCCGCCGCCGCGAACGTGGGGACCGACCGGTCGACGGCCAATGCCTGGGGGCTGGCCGCCGTCGGAACGCTCACCGCGATCGTCTGGTTCGCCAGCCTGGCGCTGTTCGGCACGCGCTCGACGACCGTGCTCGGCTCGGGCGCGAGCGAGTACAAGCGCGTCGCGCACGCGACCGGTCTCGCCTTTGGCATCATCGCGATGACCTTTGTGATCTTCCAGTGGCACGGCGTGCGGATGCAGTTGATGGTCGCCCTGCCGCTGGGACTGTTCGCCGTCCTGGTCGGACGGTGGACATGGCGGCGCTGGCTGATCGGCCAGCGTGCGTACGGACACTATGCCGCACGCACACTGGTGACCGGCACCCGTGACGACGTCGAGTACGTGATCCGGCAGCTTCTGCAGGACCCGTGCCACGCCTTCACGATCGTCGGCGCTGCCTTGGCCGACGAGTCGACCGATCGTGTCGTCGTGGATGGCCGCTCCATTCCCGTTGTGGGGACAACGGTGACGGTGGCGGACCGCGCGCGCGAGCTGGAGGCCGACTCCGTCGTAGTGGCAAGCCGGCTGGACGGGGAGTTCATCAAGCGCCTTTCCTGGGAGTTGGAAGGCACGGCATCCGAACTCATCCTCTCCAGCCGGCTGGCCGACGTGGCCGGGCCCCGCATCTCGCTGCGGCCGCTGGACGGGATGCCGCTGATCCACGTGAAGATCCCCGAGTTCGAAGGGGCACGCCACGTGCTCAAGCGCACGATGGACATCGTCGTGGCCACCCTGGCGCTCATTCCGATCGCGCTCGTCGGGTTGCCGATCGCCCTGCTCATCGCACTCGAGGACCGCGGCCCGGTGTTCTTCCGGCAGACGCGGATCGGACGGGACGGCAGCGAGTTCAAGATCCTCAAGTTCCGCACGATGGTCACCGACGCCGAAGCTCGCCTGGCTGCGCTGCAGGCCGCCAACGAAGGTGCGGGCCTGCTGTTCAAGCTCAAGCACGACCCGCGAGTGACCCGTATCGGCGCCGTGCTGCGCAAGTTCTCGCTCGACGAGCTGCCGCAGTTCTGGAACGTGCTGCGCGGCGACATGAGCATCGTCGGACCACGCCCGCCGCTGCCCAGCGAAGTGGACGAGTACGACAGCGACGTCTCCCGCCGCCTGTTCATCAAGCCCGGGATCACCGGACTGTGGCAGGTGAGCGGACGCAGCGACCTCTCCTGGGATGAGAGCGTCCGTCTGGACCTGCGCTACGTGGAGAACTGGTCGGTGATGACCGATCTGATGATCATGTGGCGGACGGCTCGCGTGATGCTCCAGCCGGAAGGGGCCTACTGAAACCACGGATGGCTCGGCCATCCGCTATCCAGACCGGATCCGCGGTCGTGCTCCCCACCTCAAGGCGTCGAATCACCCCACAGCGGCCGGCGCCGAAATCACGATCGCGGATCCCTGGGGCCACCGATGAACCCACGCTAAGGTTCTCCGTGCGGGCTTTGCGTGACAAGGGGAGCACGGGATCCGCTGGGGGCGATATCAATGACGGATGAGAAGACGTCGACGCTGACACCCGCGATGAAGGTCGTCGTCGGCGTCGTGGCGGTGCTGGTGGTCGCCGGGATCATCACTGTCTCGGTGCTGCTGAGCAACGGCAAGACGCCGGGACTTGCGAGCGCCGTGACGACCACAGGCCAGCAGAGCGGCGACACCGCGGGGCGTCCTGGAGCCGCGAGCCCTTCACGGGGGTCCTCCATGAAGCCGTCGACGGGGACCACGAAGACCGATGCCCCGGATCCCACGCGGACCTGGGGCTCCGAGGGGATCGCCCCCACCGCGACGTTCGACCCGCGCCTTCCCACGATCTCGCCGGCGGCACCCCTTGTGAAAGCACCGTTGCCGAAGCCTGCGACCAGGACAGGCGGGCTGGTCTCCGGCTTCCCGACGAACGTGGTGGGACCGGCGGCCAAGTCCACGGTGCTGTCCAGTTCCATCGCCACCCAGAAGACCACGATGCAGGTCAGCCTCGTGGCCACCTCGACCACATCGCAGGACACGGTTCAGAAGCACTACGAGAAGCTCTGGGCCTCGCTCGGCCTGCAACAGGGCATCACCAGCGACGGCACGGTGCTGTACACCGGCGCGCACGAGTCCGTGGCCTTGTCGTTCGGCTCTTCAGGAACCGGCACTCGGTACACGATCTACGGCGTGTTCCGGACGAAGTGAGGCCACGGTGTACATCTCCTTCACGAACAAGCCGAAGCAGCAGTCCGCGACGCCCGACGCCGACGCGGCGGCGCCCCGGACGCCCGGCGGCAATGCCCGGCGCGGAGTGCGCTCGGTGTCGGCGGCGGTGTTCAGCTTCGGCATCGTCTCGATGCTCACCGACATCTCGTCGGAGTCGATCACGGCCGTCCTGCCGCTGTATGTGACGGCGTATCTCGGCCTGTCGACGATCGCGTACGGCTTCATCGACGGGCTGTACCAAGGTGTGTCGGCCGTCGTCCGCATCGCGGGCGGGTACACATCCGATCGGCTCGACCAGCCGAAGTGGGTGGCCTTCGTCGGCTATGCCGTCGCGGCCGTCGCGCGCGTGGGTCTGCTGTTCGTGACCGGTTTCGGCGCCCTGGTCGCGGTGCTCACCGCCGACCGCATCGGAAAGGGCATCCGCACGGCGCCGCGCGACGCCGTGATCACAGCCTCCTCACGCTCGGACAACCTCGGCACCTCGTTCGGCGTGCACCGCACGCTCGACAACATCGGCGCCGCGGTCGGGCCGCTCATCGCGTTCATCATCCTGCTGCTGATCCCCAACGGCTACAGCACGATCTTCGTCGCCTCGCTCGCGTTCGCGGTCATCGGCGTGACGATCCTCGGCCTCTTCGTGCCGAACGTGCGCACGCGCGAGCCGCTCATGAAGCCGAAGGATGCCGCGGCGAGCACGCCGCGCGCCCCGCGGCCGAAGTTCGACTGGGGAGTGATCACCGCCCGTCCGATGCGGCGGGTGCTGGCGGCCGCCGGCATCCTGGGGCTGCTGACCATCGGCGACGGCTTCGTCTATCTGGTGCTGCAGGCGCGCAGCGACTTCGCCGCACAGTGGTTCCCGCTGCTGTACGTGGGGACGAACATCGCGTTCCTCGCCTTGGCGATCCCGCTCGGGCGCCTCTCCGACCGAATCGGCCGAGCCCGCGTGTTCGTGTTCGGCCATGCCGGACTGCTGGCGGCCTACGTCGTGGCGGCCCTGCCGATCGCCGACATCGCCGCCACCGTGATGTGTCTCGCGTTCCTCGGTGCCTTCTACGCGGCCACCGACGGCGTGCTGGCGGCGCTGGCCGCACAGCTGACGACCCCCGAGACGCACGGCACCGGCATCGCTGCCGCCCAGACCGTGGTCGCCGTCACCCGATTCCTGTCGGCGACCGGCTTCGGCATCCTCTGGTACGCCCTGGGCCGCGAGACGTCGATGTGGATCGTCTCGGGCCTGCTCGTCGTCGCGATCCCTTTGATCGCGCTTCTGCTGCGCCCGTACCTGGCGGCACGCGGGCGGGAGGAAGCCGCGTGAGCGCCCGCGTCAAATGGCTCGTCATCGCTCTGGTCTCTCTCCTCGCACTGGGCACGACGGCAGGTGCCGGCGTCTACGCCTGGGTGCAGTACCAGGCACGACAGAACGCTCCCTCGCAAGCCCAGACGGTCGCACCGACCGACTGGGCGCGCGGTGACCGGATCGTGTTCCGCAACACGGCCTCGGGACAGGGATACGGATTGGTCGCCAGCGTGCCGCTCGACGACCCGACGGGTGCACGTGCGGTGACCGGCATCGCTTGCGATCGGGTGGATGCCACCGAGACAGAGATCTCCTGCCTGCGCTCGGAACGCGGCATCACCCCCACCTACAACGCGCGGATCTTCGACAACACGGGAACCCAGCTGCAGGAGTGGCCGCTGCCTGGCGTGCCCAGCCGCACCCGTTTCTCCCCCGACGGTTCCCTCGTCGCCTCGACCTCGTTCGTCACCGGCCATGCCTACGCGTCGCTCGGCTTCTCGACCTCGACAGCGATCCGGAAGACCTCCGACGGGTCGAGCTTCGGCAACCTCGAGGACTGGAAGCTGTACATCGGCGGCAAGGTCAGCGCCCCGCTCGACCGCAACTTCTGGGGCGTGACCTTCGTCGACGACAACACGTTCTATGCCACCGTCGGCATGACCACGATCGGTGTCACGTACCTGGTCAAGGGCGACATCAAGGCCAAGACGCTGACCTCGGTGCTGAAGACCGTGGAGTGCCCGTCGCTCTCCCCCGACGGCACCCGCATCGCGTTCAAGCGCGTCGTGTCCGGAGCCGGACCGACCGTGCACTGGACGCCCGCGATCTACGACATCGCGACGAAGAAGGTCACCGTGCTGGACATCGAGACACGAAGCGTCGACGATCAGATCGAATGGCTCGATGACGACACGTTGCTGTACGGCGTGCCCAACAGTTCCCCCGGCGACTCGGACATCTGGGAGCTGAAGGCCGATGGCAAGACGAAGCCCTCGATCTTCATCCACCACGCCTGGTCGCCGGCCGTCGTGCAGCAGTGACCTCGTCGATCAGACGGAAGCCGCGCGCGAGGCCCGCTCCTGCAGCCGCCGACGCCGGCGTCGGGCAACGAGGAGCACGCCCCAGGCGATGAGGGCGCCGACGGCGGCTCCCGCGGCGTTGGCGATGACATCCCGCACGCTCGGCTCTCGATGCGGGATCACGATCTGCACGATCTCCACTCCAGCCGAGACGACGACGCTCAAGATCGCTCCGGCCCAGGCCCGCTGAAACAGCAGCGTGAGCAGCAGCCCCATCGGGATGAAGAGCACGATGTTGGCCGCGAACTCGATCCACCCCGATCCGAACCATGCCCCGCCCAGGAGCGGCTGCACGAGCACCGTGAGCCTGTGCACGATGGCGCCGTACGAGACGGGCAGGAGCAGGATCAGGGCGGCCACGATCGCGTATGCCAGAAGGCCGCCGAGCGCCCATCGCTGCAGGCGGCTCCGCTTCTTCATGCCGCCACCGGCGGAATCCCGAAGAGCGTGTGCTTCGCCGAGGGATACCCGGCGAGCCAGTCCGAACGACGTCGCCATGCGACGCCCCAGGTACCATCGCGACGGCCTCGCGCCCGTTCGAGGACCGTGCGCAGCCCCACTCCCGCCAGCAGCAGCGCGCAGCCCGCACGGGCGCGTCGGGGACTCCACACGTGCCGCAGCAGCGTCGTCTTCCCGGCGAGCACCAGGCTCATCTTCTGGGTGCTGACGGATGTCGATCCCCCGACATCGTGGATGACGGCGGCCTCCGGCACGATCACCGGCCTCCACCCGTGCCGTGCCGCCCGGATGCTGAACTCCGCGTCCTCGCCATACAGGAAGAACGTCTCGTCCATGCCGCCGAGCGCGTTCCAGTCCTCGCGGCGCATGAGCAGCAGGCAGCCGGTCACGATGGGAACCTCCCGCACGGAGTCGCGCTGCCAACGCCCGAGGGATTCCGGGTCGAACACCGCCGATCCTCGGAATGCCGTCGACAGTCCGGTCGCGAAGCAGAACAATGACCAGAGCGTGGGCGCACCCCAGCAGGAACTGCGCTCCACACTGCCGTCGCGGCGCTCGGTCCGACCGCCATACACGCCGTTCTCGGGGTGCTGCCGAGCGAAGGCGACGAGGGCCATCAGCCCGTCGGTGAGAACGACGGTGTCGGGATTGAGCAGGACGATGTAGTCGCCGTCGGCCTGGGCGACACCGCGATTGACACCACGCGCGAACCCCAGGTTCTCGTTGGCCTCGTCGACGATGACTCCGGGAAACCGATCACGGATGGCAGCGGCGGTCCCGTCGGTCGACCCATTGTCGACGACGATCACCTGGGTGTCGGCAGGGGCGTTGCCGAACACGCTGGCGATGCATGCCTCCGTGTCCTCCCGCGTGTTGTAGCTGACGATGATCACCGAGAGGGTCGTCATGCGACCGCGCTCTCAGGAAGGGGGCGCTCGCCGATGACCCGCGCAGGCACCCCCGCCGCGACGCATTGTGCGGGAAGGTCGTGTGTGACCACCGCACCGGCGGCGACGACCGCGCCGTCGCCGATGGTGACCCCTGCCAGTACCACGACGTTCGCGCCGAGCCAGACATCATCGCCAATGATGACGTCCTTCTCGTCCTTCGGCTGGTGCATGACCGGGGTGCCCTGGACGATGCCGTAGTTCGACGCGGTGATCGTCACGTTCGGCGCCAGGAGGCTGTATCGGCCGAGGACGATCCGCCCGTGTGAGTTCCCCGCCCAGATCATGTCGTGCTCGCCGACATGCGAATGGGCACCGATCGTGATCCTCTCGCCGTTGCGGAACGTCGCGTTCGGTGCGATCTTCACTCCCTCCCCCCGCTGGATCTTGCGCACTTCCTGCACATGCGCATAGGAGGCGAAATGCGCGAGCCGGAACATGTGCGTCCATGTGCCGGGGTTCAGGAGTGAACGCAGCACACCGCCGACGCGCTGCCCCGCGGAATCGCCGCCGTGCGTCCTGTGTGCGCCGGAGACCGCCCCGACCCGGTCTGCGTGCGCGTGGTTCCCCATCATGTCTAGAGAGTACCGACACCGACAAGGATTCGGAGAGTCGGCAACTAGACTGTCCGCGGGGAATGTCCCGCGACCGAGGGCCAAGGTTTTGTCACACGACGATCGCCGGATGAGCGTTGTCATTCCAGCGCACAACGAGGCATCCGTGATCGGCGGCCTCCTCCGGCGTCTGATCGACACGGATCCCGACGAACGGCTGGAGATCGTCGTCGTCGCGAACGGCTGCACGGATGACACCGCGCTGGTCGCGTCGCAGTCCTCGGCCCGCGTGCAGGTGGTCGAGGTACCCGCGCCGTCGAAGATCGCCGCGCTGCGGGCGGGCGACGACGCGGCCACCGCCTTCCCTCGCGCCTACCTCGACGCCGACGTGCTCGTCGACGCGACCGCGTTGTTGGCGGTCGCCGACGCACTCGGTGCACCGCTGTACGCGGGTGCCCCCCGGATGACGGTCGACACGACGGGTGCGAGCGTGTGGGTGCGCTGGCAGTACAAGGTGTGGGAGCTCACCGACTACCGCACCGCGACGATGATCGGCTCAGGCCTGTACGTGCTCTCCGAGGCCGGCCGCGCGCGCTTCGGGGAGTTCCCCGATGTGATCGCCGATGACGGGTACGTCCTGCGCTTGTTCGACGAGGCCGAGAGAGTCGTCGTCGACGACGTGGCCTTCTCCATTCGCGCACCGCGCACCCTTCGATCGTTCATTCGGCGCCAGGCTCGCATCCTCGCCGGCAACGAGCAGCTGAACGCGCTCTTTCCGGAACGGGCACCGGCGGCGGGTTCCCGTTCGCACGCCTCGCTGCTTCGCAGGCTGGTCACACGTCCCGCCCTCTGGATCCCCGCCGCCGCATATCTCTGGGTCCGGCTCATCGCTCGCGTCCAAGCGCGCAGAGTCCGGGGGAACTGGAGATCTCAGGCGTGGAATCGGGATGCCACCAGCCGATAAAGACGGCAACGGCGTGAGCCGTGCGAGCACCGGGGCTCGCATACACTGGTGGCTGACGGCTGCGGCGTCCGCGCAGTCGACGGGACGGGATGCGTGCTCCTGGGGAGGGCAGTGCGATGGGAACGACGCCGAGTGAAGACGCGAACGACGGTCGTGCCGACCACGTTCTGCTCACCCGGTTCAATCTGCCTTCGGTGGGTCCGGAGAGCCTGATCCGCGCGCAGGACGGATGGCTGCAGGACCGCATCGAGCTCTTCGAGCGTTTCACCGTCCCGTCCGTGCGCGCGCAGACGCGCCCGCGCTCGTTCGGCTGGCTCGTGTTCTTCGACCGCGAGAGCCCCGCGTGGTTGATCGAACGGATACGTCCGCTCGTCGACGACGGCGTGTTCCGCGCCGTCTACGGCGAACAGTTCACGAACGAGGAGGTCGTCGACGAGGCGCGCAACCTCACCGGCGCCCGATCGAGCCGGCTGCTCACCTCGACCCTCGACAACGACGATGCGCTCGCCGTCGACTTCGTGGAACGCGTGCAACACCTGGCCGAAGGCACGGAGGCGGCAGCGCTGTATCTTGCAAACGGCCTGATCCGCACGGCGACGCACGCGTACCTTCGGCACGATCCGCACAACGCCTTCGCCAGCGTCGTCGAACCGTGGCACGGGGCTCGGACGGTGTGGCGGGACTGGCACAACATGCTGCACCGGCACATGCCGGTACGCGTGGGCGCCGGCGAGCCCGGCTGGCTCCAAGTCGTGCACGGGAGGAACGTCAGCAACCGCGTCCGCGGACGGCTCGTCGATCCGACGGTCTACGACGGGCTGTTCCCCGGTCACCTCGAGGACCTCAGCGTCCCGACGGCTCCGGCGCTCGCCTACGATCGGCTCATCCGCATCCCCACACGGGAGACCGGCGAGACCCTCCGGCGCGCGGGCAAGTCGGTGATCTTGCACACACTCGGCCGTGACGGCCTCGATCGCGTCAAAGAGCGGTTGCAGCGTTCCACGACGCGCTGACCCCACGTCATCCCGGCGTGACGGGGAAGAAGACCTCTCTCGGCTCCGCCGCGGCATGCAGCACCCTCGGCGGCAGCGTCGGCCAGTCGTCGCCCTCCGGAATCTCGCGAGGCCGGTGCAGCTGCGTGCGGTGGGCCTCGAGCGCGTGGAGCTTGCCGGCGAGGAAGCCATCGGATCGCACGACGACCGCGCGCCGGAACGTCGCCTTCGAGATCGCAGAGAACAGCGACGCCCACCGGCGACCCGGTTGCAGCGGCCACGACGCCCACAGCCACACCGGGTACTCGAACACCCTCAGCCCGCGTCGGCCGCGACCGGCCCGCCGCGCCGCCCGGCCGACCGCCGCATGGTCGGGATGCGGCTCTTCGGCACTGGTCGCATAGAGCTCCTCGGCCCGGGTCTCATCAAGAATCTGCCGGATCGCCGCGACCAGCTCGTCCTCATGCGCGCCGACGGTGCCGTCCTCATAGTCGAGTCGCCGGACCTCGTCGGCACGAACGTTCAGCCGTCGCGCGGCCTCTGCCATCTCCTCACGGCGCCGGGCGGCAAGGCCTTCCGGAGAGATGACGGCGCTCTCATGCGAGTGGCTGCCGTCGGTGACCACGACGATGGTCACCGACACCCCCGCGGCGACCTTGCGCTGGATGAGCCCCCCGCAGCCGAGCGTCTCGTCGTCCGGGTGCGGAGCCAAGACGACCGCGCTGTGCCCGGCGCTGGCATCGGTCACGTCACGAGCACACCGCAGCAGGGCGCTCCTGACGACACCGCGGAGCTGCTCTATGACGGGCACAGGACGTCCTCTCGGCGCAGCTGTCGCCGACGATAGTCTGGAGAGCAGCATCTGGGAATTGGGGGCCATGAAGAATCTAGCGGTGTCGGGCGCGGAGCGCCTCATCCAGAACCTCCGCCGGCGCCGCGCGGCGCGGGCACGACGTCCACCCCTCATCCGCTTCGACAGCACCGTCGACGACGGTCCGGGGCGCATTCTGTATCTCTCGCCCGATCCGGCTCAGCCGCGCGGAGGCGTCCGTGTGTTCTACCGGCATGTCGACCTGCTCAACGAGTCGGGTGCCCACGCTGCCGTCGTCCACTGCAAGAGCGGGTACCGGGCGGGATGGTTCGAGAACGACACGCGTGTGATCGCCGGACCCGACCTGGTGGCCACGCGGCGCGACATCCTGGTGGTGCCCGAGTTCTTCGGAG
>ERZ778017.740-NODE-740-length-39982-cov-12.209983_pt1 | contig 39982 bp, 63 predicted proteins | sample MGYA00375747_ERZ778017 | MGnify/ENA primary metagenome ERZ778017 (study PRJEB29350, sample SAMN05509838) | bioreactor metagenome | biome: bioreactor; material: wastewater | place: South Africa: University of Cape Town | collected 2014-03-17 ...
GACGGCCTCGTCGGTTGCGTCATCGCGGAACCGAGCGATGTTGTCGCGTACCGTGCCGGCGAACAATTCCACATCCTGCGGAAGGTAGCCGAGGCTTTGTCCAAGGAAATTCGAATCGAAATGCCGCGTGTCGTTGCCGTCGATCCGCACGCAGCCATGAACCACGGGCCAGGCGCCGACCAGCGCCCGCGCCAGCGAGGACTTTCCGGAGCCGGATTGCCCGACCACGGCAACGACCTCGCCGGGAGCCAGGCGAAACGAAACATCCGCGACGGCCGGCATCTGCGATCCGGGAACGTGGACGGTTACGGCTTCGACCGCGACTTCGCCTGCCAGCGGCGGTAACCGCGTGGGCGGGCGCTCCGCGGACCGGAGACGAAGCGCGGCCTCAAGCCGCGCATACGCGGTCCGTGCGGCGACGAGCGCCTTCCACTGCGATACGGCGGCCTCCACCGGCGCCAGCGCCCGCCCCATAATGAGTGAGGCGGCGAACAGAACGCCTCCCGAAATCTCTTGCTGAATCGCGAGGTAGGCTCCCACGCCCATGATCGAGACCTGAAGCGCCATCCGCAGGAACTTGGAGATCGCAAGCAGCGTGCCGCCGCGCTCGCCCGCCCGGGCGCTATCGAAAAGAGCCTGATCGTGCGTGGAGCTCCACGCGGTACGCACGGCAGGTCCCATGCCAAGCGCGCGGATCGCCTCGGCGTTGCGCAGCGAGGACGTCAAGCGGTCCAGGGCATGAAGATTTTTCGCCGCCGCCGCGATCAGCGGCGCCTTGGTGGCGCGTTCGTTGAGGAAGGCCAGCATAAGAATAAGAACCGCTCCGATCGATGCCACCAGGCCAATCAAAGGATGCAGCAGGAAGCACAGCGCCAGGAATATCGGCGTCCACGGCACGTCCATCAACGACGTGATGTAGCGCGCAATTTCAAATGGCCATGCGCGCAACTTCAAATGTCCTCCCCTTATAAAGGTGCCAGGGCTTAGCTCGGGTCGACGAGTTCCGGTCCCTTTTCCCGGACGTTGTCGACGGCCCAAATCGCTGGTCAGGCGGGCGCGTCCGCACATCTCAGGTCCCTCGCTTCGGCCATTGGTGGACGATACGGCTACCGTCGCGCATCACAAACCGGCCCGCCGGCTGCCGTTCAACCTCAGTTTCAAAGCATTTGACAGCGTCGTCAAACCGGGCGCGCTTCAGCGTATTCACCACCTGGCCGCGTCGATCGAGTTTCTCGATCCAGTAGCGGCCGGGTATGGCCACGAGGTCGTTGCTAGCCGGTTTTGGATTGCCGGGGACAGACCAACTCACCTGAATCTTCCGGGAGCCACAGCGCGGACATTTCAAGCGTTCTTCAAGCTGCGCGATCGGCATATCCTTGCCTCGCGTCCAGAGCAGCGCGCGCAGATCGACCCGTTCCCGCAACGGACAGCCTTCGCAGGCAACATGTACCTTCCAATGGGCGCTGTACGCTTGTCCGAGGGTCTCGATCGCCATGGCCAGACCGTAGAACAAAATGAGAACATTCGCGAGTCCCATTTGAAGCCCGACCACCGGGAACCCGGTCATGCCGGTCCCCGGTCGCTGATGATCAGTTCCCGCGCCCTGGTCGCCTTGCCGGCGGCGACCGTATAGGTCACGTCCCGTCGTTGATCGAGAGCAGGAAGCGGCCATTGATGCCGGCCAGCGTTTGAGCCAGGCGCTCGAAGTCCTCCCGATCGAAGCCGGCACCGTAGTCCTTCTCGGAGCCGTGGTACGGCGGATCGAGATAAAAGAGTGTGCCCGGCCGGTCATAGCGCCGAATGAACTCCGACCAGTCGAGGCGCTCGATGACGACGCCGGCAAGCCATGTTGGCTTTTAGGTCCGAGTCAGTCCATCTCGACGCGCTGTGCAGTCGCATGTGCAGCGGCGGCGGGACGACGTTCAGCCCTTGTTTCGTCGTGCGGGTCACCCTTCCAAAGCGGCCCGTGGATGCAGCGTTCGCGCGCTGTGCCCCCGCCACCGATGGCGGCGGGGAAGGCGTGGTGATGATGTCGGCCGCGATCACGACCACAGCGCGTCGGCCGTGACGTCGGCCGGGATCGGGTCCATCGCCTGGAGCGCAAAGCTCGCGGTCCAGATCGGCTGGCGAAACGCGCCGGCCGCGACCAACACGTGCTGCCACTCGATGGCGGTGACCGTCGCCGGTCCGGTGTTGGTGACGATGCCGATCGTCGACACCGTGTCCCCCAGGGCCAGCATCGCACTGGCGACCTTAGTGACTTCGTCCCATCCGCGCATGTCCTGTTCAGTCGTTCCGATTCGATGTACGCCACGATCATCAGCGAAATCGTAGTTGAAACCGACCGCCAGACGTCGCTCGCGCTCCGTGACAATTGCAGCGATCTTGGCTTCCTCATCATTGAGGACAGGTGATGGCCTGGACGGTTCGTCCTTCGGCACCAACTTCATCGGCGGCGAAAGGCCGAGCGCCGCGTAGTGGCGCGGATATCCCTTGGTGCCGATCTTTGCCAGATCGACAACTTCGATCATTTTGACTTCGTCAGTCATGCTTCCGGCCCTTCGGGTTTGTCGTGTTCCGGGATCAACTTGCCGGTCGTCGGATCGCAATACGGATTGGTTTTAATGTAGGGGTCCGCGCGTTCAGCCTTTACAATCCACACCACCTCGTCCGTGCAGGTCGGCTCAGACGCATAGATCGCGAACCTGCCGTCGACGACGCGACCGGCCCGAACCTGGGTGAAACTATCGAGGTTGTTCAAACCGGCGACGATCGCGTTCTGTGTCAGCGCGGCAAAGGTCCCAAGAGATAGGCCGCTCGCGGCGTCAACATCAACTTCGACCTGTCCATCTGCAAGACGGGCCGTTCCCCAAAACTCAACGCCAGCCTTCGGTGCTTCCGTGGCCATGAAAACAAGGTCTTTAGTGAGTGGGGCAATCGGATGATCGATCACGAACGATTTACTACCCGCCGAAATCGATCCGGATATGGCAAGATTGCCGTATGTATCAAACGTCAGAGAGGCGAACAGGCTATTTAGCGCATCGCCCACGAATATCCGCGCGCACGTTGGGAACGCGTTTGCGTCCTTATAGAACTGCGCAAATCGGTTTGCCCCGCCTTGCGCTTCGGACCGGATTACCCCTCCGACCTCCACGTTCGTCCGCGCCAAAAAGCCTGTGGCAGCGGGGTTCATCGTATTGACCCAACCGGTGAAGGTGTCGCCACCCAAGTTTGCCGGCACATAGCCGAGGTTCGCTTGAGATCCAATGTTCGCGCGCGCCGAAGCTTGCAACCCAAGTGCGGCGACATCCGCGAGGGCGTCACTGGCCATCATGCCGTAAGGGCCGGCGGTCTGGACCCACGCGCCGGCATCCATTTTCCACCACTTCTTAAGAGGCTCGGAAAAGACGCGCTGATCCTGATCCGCACCCCACTTCGCCGCAGTCGGCGATGCAAACTCAGTCGGCAGATTCCAGATGAGCCCCTTCGCCGACAATCGCGCCAGCAGTTGCGTCGTCACCGCCGCTTGATAACCGCCGCGCAGATTGGAGTCCGGATACAGCTCATAAGCCGCACCGGCCAGCGCCGCGCCCCGCCAAGGCGGCACGCGGAACGTTTGCACCGTCAGGCGTTCCAGCACACGGCTTTCGTATCCGGTCGCCGGATCGCGGACGTGATCGCCCTCGATGCAATTCGTATCATCGAGTGCGCCGGTGACCGTGAAGGTGGTACTACCGACACCGATGGTGCCGACCCCGCCGACATAGGGAGGTTGTTTTTGAGCCATCGTCATGCGTCTCCGAGGGTTTTCAACACAGCTTCAATCGCCGCCGGCGTCGTCGCTGCGTCGATTGCCAGCAACGCGCGCTGCCGGCGCAGTTCGATCGCATCGAGATCATCGGTGCCACCGGCCTTCGAATTCACCAGCTTCGCGAAGTCCGTCAGCGGCAGGCCGCGCTTCTCCGCTTCATCGGCAAAGCTCTGAACCACGGGACGGCCGGCTAACACGGCGGCTGCATGTTCGACCTTGCGACGATGCGCAAGCGCACGCGGTGCGGCTTCGGTAGCCTGCTGTGCAAAGTAGCCGTTTATTGTCTTGACGGCTCCGGCGCGCATCGCCGGCATGGGGTCGAGCGAGAGCTTCATGATGCTGTACCGTGCTCTCTCTCATATTGCTCCTGCCATTCGATTTCTCCGACGACCCGCTGTTCATCCAGCATGTCAACGACGCGCTGTTCGACCTCGGCGGGATCACAATCGAGCAGCTTTGCAATTCGACGGAGCATGTGGGCCTGAGATAGCGTCGTCATGGTGCCACCCCTTCAATATCGAAGATTGCATCCTGCGCCGGCCACAGCGAGAACTTCACGCGATAGATGCATGGCAGCGGGATCGACAGGTCGATGTTCGTCTCTTGCATCACTCCGTCGTGGAGACCGTAGCGGCCCGTCGAGATCGTGCAGCGCGCCGTTCTCGGAATGTTGCGAAACACCGCTGCATCGCTGGTGCCCGCGCGGATCGTCGTCGCCGAAACCGTGATGGGAAGAAGCTGCCGTGCGCGAAGGCGCTGCTTCTTCTCCCACACATAGAATTCATCGGGTGAGACGAGCCGCCCGTGATTCTTGATAAAGCGCTGGCCGAGATCGTGCATGATTGACTCGACCTTCTCAGGTTCGTTCTCGAACATCTGATTGGCCTGGGTGATCCGACCGCTCTCGTCGTAGACCGCATACATCATCAGAGAACATTCCTTAAAATCGCGAAGTTCACGTAGTTCGGGTAGTAATAGCCAGCGTCACGGCGGCACCAGTCGATGATGTAGAGACCATCCGTCCCCATGATTGCGCCACCGCCGCCCTGCTGGTTGTTCGGTACCAACCGCAACCCGTGATAACCCGGCGTGACGTGTTGGATCGTGCCGTCCTTGCTGCCTGCCTGTTTTTGACAGCGCCACATCACCGCGAAGAGAGGGTTCGTTCCAGCCGGAGTCGTCGGCCGAGCCGATGCCCATTTGACGATGGCCTGTCCGACAGCGGCTGCCGGAATGTGTTCAGACGTGTCAAAGCTGGCGTAGCCCCTCGACCACAACCGCAACGGTGCTTGGTTTGCGTCGAAAAGCACTTCATCGAACAGCGCGCCGGCCGCATCGACGCCGGACACCGTAGAGCGGAAAGGTGAACCGCCGGAACCTCCCATGCGGAAGCGACGAACTGTCATGGCAACACCCGGCTGTAAACTGAATACCAGACGCTGACCGGCGATGAGATGTACATCGTCGAGCCATCGCTCGCGAGCGTGGCGCTGGCGCTCTGATCGCCGACGTCGGAGCGCAGCCATGGCGGCGACGGACGGATCGGACCTTTCGCGTTCGCCGGGATAACAATGTCTGACAGTCCCGTCAGATCGCTGATGCCCGTGATCGTTACGAACGGCTTCGCGCCGAAACCGAGCGCAACCGTTGCACTCCCAGTGACCACGCCGAGCTTGAGCAAATTGCTATAGCGCTGCGACATGTTGATGAGCAGGGTGGACAGCGCGGACGTCTTTGCGTCGTAGCCAGGCGGGGCAAGGTAGACGCCCGGCACGCCATCACGAATACCGATGTAAAGGAGTCGGTTCATGCGCTCACCGGCAGTTCATAAATGATGTAGCCGACCCGGCAACCGTGATAAATGTAGGACGAACCATCGTAGTCGGTGTGCGACCAGGTGTTGGCCTTCACGACATCGGCGAAGGCCCACGCGCGTTCACCGTTGAATTCCCAATCGCCTGTGCCAGTGCCGTTGATCTTCGCGAATTTCCGGTAGTCGTCATAAATGACGCTGCCGCTGATCACTCGCGCTTCGACAAACGGGATGTAGCCGAGTGTGTGTGCGACCGGGATCAGCCAAGGATTGTTGTTGGTGAAAATAAGGCTGCTGTCATCGACCGCGCCGGGCGTAGGCCCCGGCCATGACGGGACCGGAGAAGGCGCATCAACGTAACCGTATTTGTGGACACGAACGACGTCGGTCCAGTCCGAGTTGGCCGAGAACTTGTTGACGTCGTTGGCGTCGTCATTCCTCGCGTCGTAGCCGGCCAGCGTTGTCCGGAAGACAACATGGCCACCACCGATATTCCCCATGAATGCGCGACGTGTCAGCATCAGCCCCAAATCTCCAACCAGCCTTCGCTCCAGCTCTGGATCATCACGCCATTCGTGGCGGTGAACTTGCCGTCTACGGTGGCATCGCCGAAGTGGTTTGAGATCGAGAACAACGTGCCGACGTTCATCGCGCCGGCCGTCACCGTGCCCGGCAGGATGACGTTGCCGTTAATCATCACGTTGTAAGTCGTGACGCCGCCAGACACGAAGCCGTCGAGAATGATGCCGCCGGGCGGTGCGCCGGCCACCGACATGAGCCAAGCGCCGGTCACGTGGGTGCCGTCGACGCTGCTCATTAATTGCGAGATCGAGGACGAGTGACCGCCGACTGCCGTAGTTACGGTGTCGAGCTTCGCCGCGATACCGGTGCCGGCCTGGTTGACTTGTGTATTCAGACTGGATGTCGCCGCAGCGGTCACGGCGAGACCGTTGCTCGGGTCGTTGACCTGACTTTGCAGCGCGGCAACGGCTGCGGCAGACGCCTTTGCCGGCAGACCCTCGGTCGGACTGTTGACCAGTGTGGTGAGCGATTGCGTCGCGGTGGCGGTGGCGGCCAGACCGGTGGCCGGATCATCGAGACGGCCCTCGACCTCGATTTTCCATTGCGAGAAGACCTCGTTAAGTCCGATCGCAATGTCGCGGGTTTCCTTGATCGCACCGGTCAGCCGGCCATCGGTCGCGACCAGATTGCTTTGGACCGTCTCGCGCTGGACCCAATCCTGCAACTGGGACAGCGTCAGCATTTCGTCGAGTTGCTGGGCGACGGCCTTGATAGACGATGCGACGATCGCGGCAGCCGTCGTCCACTTCTCGTTGATCGTTGCCTGGAAATCGACCAGTCCAAGACGAGCATCCGGCGTCGTGAACGTGCGCCACTCCGACCACAACATGTCGCGCGGAGCCGAAGGCACGTATTGCGTCGACATTTCGTAATCGGTGAGCGGCAGAATGTTCTGGTCGATATCGATCGACGAAACGCCGGGCACGGTGATGCTGCCGACCGTCACGGCCGAGCCATCATCCTTGCGGCGGATACGCCAGCGGATGCCGACGACACCGGGAATCTGATTGTCCCAGGTCAGCCGCGCCACCGCCCGTCGCTTGAAGCCATCGGCGTCCGTGACCGCCTGACCCTCGACGTTCCAATCGGAGACACCCTGCGGCGCGGGACGAACGAACGTCAACGGCCCGGTGGTCGACGGGCGAAAGTCAGTGTTGTGGTTCCAGCCGAAGTCGCTGGGGTCGACCTCGCAGATTCCGACGCTGTTGCAGAAGTTCGGCTTCGGCACCGTCATCGTGAATTCGAACAGCTTGCCGACATCGGTCGGATCGTCCGGATCGCCGTAGCCTTCACGAACGCTCTTCCACGCGATCACATCACCGGGCTCGGCGCGCCAGTACCGCGGCGGCATTACGCCGACGTGCGTCCGCTCGCGCCGCGCCGCCTCCAGCGCCGACTTCATCAGCCGCTGAACTTGCGAGGCGCGCGGCACAGCGTCGAACGCCGGTGACGCCAGCAATCGTCGATTCCCGTCCGTCGCTTCGTCGGCCGGGCTGTAGAGCGCCGGCGCGGGTGCGGTGTTCCAGCCCTGGTCTGGGTCGGGATAAGTGCCAGTGATGCCGTTGATGCTTTCGGCCTGCCGCTTGAACGGCACGGCCGTTTGCGGCTCGCTGGAAATCCAGTCGTTGTCGGTTATGTAGAACGACGGGCTGTCCGGCGCGCCGCAGTGTGCCTTGTAGCTGCCGCCGACTTCCGACAACTTACCCTGGCACGCCGTCATCAAGGTCGTGGCGATCTGGTCGGCAGGGACGTTGACGTTGACCTGAAGGCCGGAGATGTAGGTCGGCTCATCGCCATCCGGGCCTTCGATCGGCGCACGGCACTTCGCGATCTGTGCGTTCCAATTGAACGCCGGCACCGTGGCCGGGCCCGAGGTCTGCAAGCCGCACATCCACTGATCGCCATAGCGAATGCCGCGCAACAGATTGTAGGTCTGCACCATCGGCAGGTAGTCGCCGTCGCCGCCCCATGTCGCCGTATCCGCAAACCGCTGCGCGCCATCGCCCTCATTCGTCGTGTCTCGCGTCGGATCGTAGAGCTTGATGCCGTCGATCACGAACTTGAACGTCGGATAACCGGTCCACAGTTCCTCAGCGACCAGCGCGGTCGCGATCGCATAAGCAAGACCGACGCCGACCCGTGTTGCCGCATAGGGCCGCGCCGCCGATCCGACCTTGGTCACAAGGAAATTGTCGGCAACCGTTTGCGTACCGTCGTAGAACTTGATCCAGAGGTGGTCTTTGCCGTCCTTCCGATATTCAAGGACAGGATGACCTTTATCCGTGACCGTGCCGGTGTCGATCGTACAGGTCTCGCCATTGACCAGAACGCCGAGCAACCCCTTGACCGGAATGTCCGACAGCGTGATCACCTGCGTCAGGTAAGCGTTCGGCGACTTGCCGTCGTCCGATGTCCCCCATGTGTTCGCGTAGGTGAGCGAACCGGCGGTGGAATACTTGCCGAGGATGAACGAGCGCGGAACTTCGCCTCCGGCCTGCAAGGTCCCTTGCACCGAGAAGCGCGCGGCTTCAGGCGCAGGCGGCTTGCCCTGCATCTCCTGGGCCGCATAGCTGATGCCCATCGACACGGCGATGCCAACGACCGCGTCGGCGACGCCGGCGAAGAACGTGCCGGCCCCGAACAATGCTGCGCCTACACCGAGAACCGCCATTTAACCGGCCTTCAACGGCTTGAGATGCTGGGTTTCAACCGGCGCGTAACCGCGTCGATCGAGCCACTTCGCGAAGCGCGGATCGCGTTTGCTGGAGATGTGTGCGAACTGGCATCTCTGCGTTGCCGCCCAACGTTCGAAGTACTCGAGCAGCATCGGTCCGCCACGGCCGCGATGGGCAGGTTCGATCCAGAACACGAGTTCGGCCGCGAGCCGCAGCGGCGCGTTGGGATAGTTGGTGGCAGCCGCGATGATGCAGCCCTCCGGCCGATCATCGACGACGTAGAGCGCGACCAGGGACGTTGGCGGCCGAATGTGCGAGGCGATCTGCCGGGCCGTGATCTCCGCGTCAAACGGAAACCAGAAGCCGTTCCGCGCGTCCGGCTTGGACAGGCCCGCACCATCGTGAGCTGCGGCCGCGAGCCGCAACAGTTGGGGCATGTCGGCCATCGTGGCTTCGCGGATCATGAAGCACCTGTCGGAATCGGGCCGGCGTTGGTGCCCCATGGCTGTTGCCAGTCCTTCACCACGACAGTGTCTCGATTGAAGTCGTCGGTCGCGCTGCGCGCGCGCTGCGACGGATCATCACGCAACAGGCTGTTGGCGCGCGTCAGTTCCGCGGTGTTCGAGGTGGCGGTGACGGTGATGCTGCTCGTCTCGCCTTCCTTCGCGATCTCGAAAGGTGCTTCGTCGACCGCGCCGAAAAAGGCCGGCACCGCTGGCGCGATCATCGTTCGGCTAACGGGACTGAGCACTCCCCGGAAGATCTGGATCGGCCGTTGTTTGAGCTGATAGGTGCGGAAGTAGTCGACAACTTCGCCGTTGGCGTAGAGCAGCTTGATCGTGATCGTTTCGACCTTGATACCCTGCACATATCGTATGTCGCTGATCTCGATCGACGCGCCCGCACCATAGAAGCTGCGGTTCTGCACGCCGCCGGTGAGCGGGTCGATGATCGGGACGTTGACGTCGCCGATGTCCGACCACACGCCCATCGGCACGGCTGCGCCGGTGGAGCGATCGCCACCGATGAGCCAGATGAAGTCGCGCGGCAAGATTTGGTCGCCCGAGGCCAGCGCGGCATCGAATTCAGGCGGTGCCCATCTCATGGATAGAACCCCGGCTTGATGTACTGCGCGGCCTGGAACGAGAACGACTGAATGCGGCCGTTGACGCGGCGGGGCTGCACACTGTCCTTCACAAGCAGGAAGATGCCGCGCGGTGCCTTGAGGTTGACGACGGCACCGGCTCCCCAACCTTCACGCAAGTGCGGCCGCACCTCGAATTCCGCCGTCGCGCCGACGCCATCAGCGACGATCGTCTCCATTGCCTGATGCAGCGCGCGGTTGCCGGCATAGTCGAACGACAGATAGTCGCCCCGCGAGACGATCTGCGCGGCCTTTAGCCCGGTCAGCGCGATCGCCTTGTTGTTGGCGTTGACGGTCGCCAACACGCCATTGTTTGCGGAGCCGTCGCGATGCGCGCGCGGCGCGGGCCTGCGCATGTCCCACGCCTCGAACGCGCCGATCAGACCGTCGAGCGAATTCAGCACCGCCTGAAAATCGATGGCGTCGTCGTTGCGAAGAATGTCGGTGGCATAGGTGCCGCGCCAGAGGCCGGAGCCGTAGCTCACGGCCGGCTGTGCGCCGTTGGCCTCGCGGCCGCCAAGCTCCTGTCGTTCCATCAACTCCAGTTCGCCCGCCGAGAACGGGATGCCGTCGAATACATCGGGGCGCGGGAAAGCGATCGCCATCATATGCGCCGTCCCTCGCGGCCACGGCGTACGATCTCCTCGACCCGATCGGCAAGTTGGGCGTCGCTTTTCTTCTTCTCGGTCGCGATCATCGCGTTCATGGCTGCAAGCGTCTTTTCATCGACGTTGCCTTCGACGGTGACGTTGATGTCTCCACCTCGCACCGTGATTGGTGCGCCGGCCGACGACGACGGCAACCGCGACACGCTGCCGAGCGCGGACAACGTCCCGCCCTGGGCGAAGCCCGGCAGATACGGCTTGCTGGCGGCATTCGGAAACACCGTTACGCCGCCGTAGCCGACCTTGATGATCTCGGGGCCTTCCTCGCCGACCACGCCCCAGCCTGGGCCGAACGTGCCGCCGGCGGCCGCGAAGAACGGCGTCGGACCGGACGGCCCGCCGAGCGTGATCGCGCCGCTCGATCCGCCACCGAACAATTTGCCGAGCCAGCCGGCGCCGCCACCACCGCCGAGGAACGATCCGAACATATTGGAGACGAGACTATCCAGCGACTTTTCCGCGATCTTGTCCGCAATGCGACCGAGTGCGTTGACGCCGGCCTTGCCGAACGCCTCCCAGGCGCTGGTGCCGTTCATCAGCTCATTGCGGAAGTCGCGGAAAATGCCCTGCGACACATCGAGAGTCGTGGACTTCAATTCCAGCATCGCCTGATTGAAGCGCAGCGTCCCGGCGATCGCGCTGTTCATGTAGGCGTCGACGTTGTCGCCGTATGCCTGCCGGAGGATGCCAGCAATGTTCTGCTCGCCGGCCGAGCGGCCGAGCTGCGAGAAATCGAACGCCGCGTTCGAGCGGATGTTCATCTCGGCGAGCTTCTGCCCGGCCGCGCCGGCGCGGCTGGCAATCAGGTCGATCGCCGCCGCATACTTGCCCGAAGCATCGAGCCCCGAACGCTGCGCCGCTTCGACCAGCAGCATCTGCGTCCGGAACTTCATCTGCTCGCCGGCCGACTTGCCTACGGTCGCGGCTTCCGCTTCCTGTACGATGATCTGGCGCGTGAGCGCCTTTGTCATGCGGTCGAATTCGTTGGCGACTTGGCCGGTCGCAGCGGACGTTCCCTTCAGGCGGGCGACGGTTTCCGGAGACGCAACGCCTTTGAGAAAATCCATCCAGTCTTGGCGCGACTGGATGTCCGAGCCGAGTGATTGAGCTTTATCCGCCCATTCTCCATAAGCTTTGACGGCTTTCTGGACCTCCGGGGTACTACCTTCGGCGCTCGCACCGACATCACCGATTATCTTCTGAAACTTCGTAAAGTCAGGAGAGCCCGCCGTGATGCCCGCGCGCAGAGAGTCGACCGCACCTGATAGCTGATCGAATGCCTTCTTCTGAGCGTCAAACCCAGCGAACCGCTCACCTGTCAGACCGTAGAATGGTACGGAATATGCTTGCCGCTGTTTGTCAAAATCGGAAAGGAGGTTCTTCCCGAGGTCCGATCGCTGCTTCTTAAGGTCATCCAGCTCCGCCCCAACCTGAATGATTCGGAGATTGCGAGTTGTATCGAAGAGCTTCTTGGCCTCCTTCTCCGCACCGAAGTAAGCGTCTTTCAACCGATCAACCAACTGACGGTGGCTCTCAGTCGCAACCCCAGCCTGAGTGCTTCCGCTGTTGATGATGCTGAACAGCGTATTGGCGACCGTGACGGCAATGCCGAAGGCACCACTCAGTAGCCCGACGGTTCCGACCATCGGCCCGATCGACGCGACCGACTTCACCACGTTGTTGATGCCGCCGGTCATCTTGGCAAAGGCGTTGTCCGCGCCGAGCGTCTTCTGTGCGACCTGATCGAGCAGACCGACGAGGTTGGTGGACGTCGACGACACGTTGTCGTTGGCCGCGCCAAACGCCTTCGCCGTCATGGCGGCTTTCTCGCCGGCACCGGATGCCTTGTTGAATGCGTCTTCAAGACCCTTTGCAGCGTCGGCCGCGTCTTTACCGATCGCCTTTACGGCCTCGGACGTCGCCTTCGCTGCCTGTTCGGCACCGGACGAGTCACCATCGATCTGAAGCGAGACGCGGAGCGCCATCAGTTAACCTCGTTGAGTGCGGCGCAGGCCGCGCTTTCCATCACACGCAGGCCGCGCCACAGATCTGGCGTGACCTGAAATGCTTCGGCATCGAGCCCAGCGCGGACGGCCGCATAGTCGAACCCGATGACGCGGATACGGCTCGGCTCGAACCCACCGCCGAGGCTGACCACCTTCCATTGCGTCGCCACCGACAGAAACGCGGCGACGATGTCCCAGTGCTCCGGCCACACACCGAATTCATCGGCTTCGACTGCGTCCGCATCCGGCTCCATGGCTGCGCGCAGGTTGGCGAGCGATTGTTCGTCCAACTGGAAATTTGCGGCATCGTCGATGATCTTCGCCGTGGCGACTTCGTCGATTTGTCGGGGCTCTCGCGCGCCGCGTGCCCAATGGCGCGCCGCCCCGGTCAGTTTCCCTCGGCGGCCTTGGTGAGAGCCTTTCCGTAGGCGCGCATAAGTCCCGTTCGGACATCCGCTTGCTGAATCAACTGGTCGCGTAACGCGGCGCTATAGGGCAGCGGTTGTTTCTTCTCATCAACGAGATCGTCCATGTGACGCACAACCTTCGTCAGGAACATCGTCACGTCGTCGATCGCGTTGATGTTCACCGCTTTGACCTCCTCAAGCGGCACGAGCGCGAACGTCGCCTTAAACGTCTGTTTCTCATGGCCACCATCGACGGGCGTCAGAACCTCGACGTCGTGGGTGAAGGTGCGATCGGAGACGACTTTGAACATGGAGACCTCTTTAGGTGAGCACGATGGAGAATTGATCGTCGCCGGCGTCGGTCGGCAGCGGCGTGAGGTTGAGCACGCGCTCCGCGATGCCCTGCGAATTCGTCGCCGGCTGTGGGCGCTTCATTTGACAATGCGGCGCGTTGATCGTGATGATGTTGCCGGCGGTGACGCCGTGGGTGATGGTGACCGGCACCTGCGTTTGAGCCTTCGCCAGGGCGAAAGGATTGAAGGTCGCGAGCGGTACCACCTCGACCGTGACATCGAGCGCCTCGGCGCAGTCGACGATCATGATTTTTTCGTCCGGCACCAACAGCCGCCGCTCGACCTGGTTGCCGAGATTGAACACGAAGCTGCGCATGGTGAGTGCGACGTCGTTCACCTTGAAGTTCGGCGTATAGGCTTTGCTTGCGATCAGCGCTTTCTGGAACGCGGTGAAGGTCGCCGCGACACGCGCGACATCGGCCGGATCGAGGAACAGCCCCGTGTACGTCCAGCGAACGACCGGAATACCCTGTGCATTGATTGTGACGACGCCAGTGCCGCGTGAGCCGCAGAATGCGTGAAGGGTGCCGCCAAGCCAGAACTTGAAGTAAACGCTCTCGTGATCCTCGCTGACGCGCGTATAGGTGACCGACGTATCGGCGACAATCACCTCCGCACATCCAGCGCCGCGCGCGAGCACACCCCAGCCAGGCGCGACGCCGGCGGTGCCGGAGCCGGCCAGTTCGGTATCGAACGAAATGACGACATATAGACCTGCCGGCACGGTCGACTGGGCCGACAAATACGCCTGGAGCAGATCGCGCGAAACGTCTTCACCCTCCATCGGCCGCAGTTCGACGTTCTTCGCGAGGATCGCGTTGTTCGCGCCGGTCAGCGTCGGGTCCACCGCATATGGACCTTCTAACTTGGCGAGGAGAAGCTGTTGCTTCCACTTGATCGGTTCAACCATTCTTCGTCTCCTTGCGCTTCGACCTGGTCGGGCGCGGTTCGTCGGCCGGCTGCGTTGGCGTGGCGGGCTCGGCCGGCGGCGTCACGGCGTCCTCAACGCGGGTCAGCGAGCCGTCCGGCTCACGGCGATAGCTGCCGCCTCGGTGTGGGTGTTCGATCACGTTGCGATCCTCAACTGGTCGGTGAGGCGGAAATCGATCTGGTAGATCACGAGCCCGGCGGTCACCGAGACCAACCGACCGCGCGTGACGTGGAAGACGTCGATCACGTCGTCGGGTGCCCAGCCGGCAAGTACGTTGATGGTCTGGTCTTTCAGTGCGTCGACCGTCGGCACTGCGCGGCGGGCCTTGGCATCGCCATGCGACCGGACACAAAGGATGACGCCGATTGCGTCGTCGAGGATCTGTGTGTGCATCCCCGCTGCGGCCTCACCACCGCGATCGTCGAAGCCGAGCGAGACCACATAGGCCGCAACCTCGTTCTGCGGCAGCGCGCCGGTTTCGACCAGGGCGGCCAAATCGGCCACGAACTCGACCCGACCTTTCAGGCCGGGCACTTCCGCATCTAGCCGAGAGACAACCTGTTCCACGAGTGTCGTCATGGCTGCGCTCCCGTGCAGGCGGCCGGCCGTGAGACGACGTAGGCCGTAGCGACGTCGGCGGCACGCGTGCCGGTGATGATGCAAAGGACGAGCAAGAGGACGATGCAGACGGGGTTCATTGCGCCGTCGCTCCTTCGCCAGCGATCCAGTCTTCCGCGATGCGAACGATCTCGCGATCGTCGGCGTCGTCGAGGCCGAGGAACGGCCGCGCCGGCATCCGGACGGAATGCGCACCGATCTCGACCTTCTGCGCACGGTCAGCCTTGCCCGGTTTTGCGAAACGCGATTGACCGGTCTTTTTATTGGTCTTGAAATGCAACACGGCCGTGCGCTGTTTCTGCTGGATCGTCCCGCCGAACTGGTGGATCGCCGCGTAGATGACGTTGGTGCCGACCTCCAACCCGTTAATCGAGGCGCTGTAGGTGACGGAACGCATCAGCCGCGCGCTCTCGATCAGCGTCTTGCCGCCGGTGGCGAGCGCACGGATCGACGGAGGCCAGGGCGAGCCGTCCGGACCAACACCGCGCTCGAAGCGGTTCTGTGTCGAGGTGACCAGCGACATGCCGATGTTTGCGAACATGCCCTGCTTATCGCGGGCGCGCTGCACGTAGCCGTCGAGTTCGGCCAGCGCTTCGTCATTGCCCTTAAGCTCGATCCGCGCGCCGGTCATCAGATAAAGCCCTTCATGTTGTCGGGCGTCATCTCGCGCTCGCGATCGGTGAACTGGACACCGCCGGCGTCGGAAGCCGCAGGCTCGACACCGTCCACGTCCAGGCGCACGACGCCGCTGGCGATCTGGCCGAGCGTCTTCGTCGCGTCGAGATAGTCCTGGCGGATTTTCTCCGAGGCGACGTCGCGGTGCAGCTTATAGATCGCAATCGCCTGGGCGATGTCGCGCAGCGCCGGCGGCGTCGACGGCAAGGGCAGCTTGTAGCGGCCGAACAGATAGCCGTTGATCGCGGCGTCGGTGTCTTCCAGCGCGCGCGTGACCACGGCCGCGTCGATCTCACCGGCCGGCGGCGACGCACGGTCGGTGAGATCGACCAGCATCGGCTCGCCGAAACGCTCAACCAGGTCGGCTTGCGATGCGTAGGTCATCGGGTTCAGTCCTCGAACAATGCGGCGCGCACGGCCGCATCCTTCGCCTCAAGTAACTTGCGAAGCGCAACGGTGCGCTCCGGGTTGCGCGGCAAGGTGGTGGCGATGGTTTCCGCCAACTCACAGAACGGCCGGCTGACGTCGCGCAGTGCTGGCGGGAGGTGACCGTAGGCGAAGAATTGCAGGATCGGTTCGCGGTCCATCGTTACGCGCCTCCGATCGACTGTTTCGCGAAGTCGATCACTCCGTCGGGAGGATCGACCGGTTCTCCGATAGAGAACGGGTTCCGAATGCGATCGATCAGCGCTTCGGCGAAGCCAAGTGCATAGCTGAGCGCTCGCGCTTCATCGGCCTCGGCGCCTTTGGCGGCAGCCATCACCATCGTAATGACGGTGAGAAGTGAGACGCCGCGTTCGAAGCCCTCGCGGCCCTGCGCGACGGCGGCGGTATCAAGATTGTCCATTTTCTTCGACATGCATCCTCCATTGAGACGATGCTCTGCCGCGCCGTCGTCTCCCCGGCGCGGCAGAGCCAAGGCGCGCTGCTGTCAAGATTCAGAAATCGTCAGCACGCCTATGGTGGTTGCGGGGCCGGATTCGAACCGGCGACCGATCGGTTATGAGCCGATTGCGCTACCGGGCTGCGCTACCCCGCGAAAACGGATCAGACGTCCACGATCTCCGCGTCGTCCACTCGGCTGCCTCGATCGCACCGCTCGGCTTGAGCTGATCGAAATCGGTACGGGTGAGCGGGAGACTGTCACCGGCGACGTAGCTTTCACCGTCGTGCAGCACATTGCTGGCAGCGATGAAGTAGCGTCGCTCCGTCTTGTCGATCGGCTCGCGCGATCGGCTTGCGGTGCCGGCGTTCGCGGCCTGCGCCAACGCGGTGTTCGCGCCGGACACATCAGCGTCGGAAGCAGTGGCCGACGCGTTGTCGCCGGCCTTCGGAGCGGTGTCGGGTTTCTTTGCCACGTTGATGACCTCCGCTTACGCCACGGCGTTCTGGAGGAAGTAGCCGACGTCCTTGGCGACGATCAGCTCCTTGACGCGCTCGCCGGTGCGGATGCGCGCGCCGCCCTGGAGGCCGACATCCGGGTCCTCGATCCGGCCGGAGATGCGACCGCCGTACTGTGCGGTCATGCCGAAGGTGATGCCGCCGTTTGCTTCGGGGCGCGCCATCGGATCGATGTACAGCAGCGAGAGATGCTTGCCCCAAGCGCGCTGCAAGTTGACGGCCTGACCCGGCTGCGCCGTATTGACCCAGCCTTCGCCGACCAGGACTTCCTTCAACTCGAAGAGCGCCGCGAATTCCTGACGGGTCACGATTCCCTTGTTGGTGAGGTTGCCGCGAATGGCGTTGACGATCTCCGGATGCGACGACAGCTTCGACCACACCGCCTGACCCATGACGGCCGTGTTCGGCCGATACACGAGGGTGCCTTCGAGGCCGGTCTTGATCACGCTGATCGGCGTCGAGTTGGCGTAGTCGGAGAACTGCGATGTGCCGGCCAGCGTGGTGCGCCGGGTCGCGGCGTAGTTGCCGAGCGTCTGCACCAGGGTGGCCACGCGGCTCTCGCGCACGTTGAGCACGGTGTCCATCAGGCGCATGGTGGAATGGCCTTCCGGATCGTAGGTCGATCGCTTCTCCTCGCGAGCCCGCGCGGCGGCGTCGATGTCCGAATTCGGCACCGCCGTTTCCAGACCGTGATCGTCAACCGAGTCGTCTTTCTCGGTGCCGTTGAACTCGAGCTGGTTGACGCGGCCGCGCCGGCCGACGCGCGTATCCGGAAGATTGAAGCTCTCTTCAATCGGATACTCGGTCCACTTGAACTTCTCGCCGCCGACCTCGACGCGCGGCAACACGCGATCGGCGATCAGGGTCTGTGCGTCGTTGCGATAGCCGACCGCGATGGCGGTCAACACCGGATCGACGACGAAGGGACGATTGGGAGCCATTGGCTAAACCTCAGAGGTTGAAGTGCGGAAGGAAGTCGCGGGCGGCCTTAGACGGCCGCCGGAAGTTGCAGGACGCCGCGCTCGACGGTGCAGCGGATGATGTCTCCGGCAACGCCGGGTTGCTCGGCGTAGCCGATGCAGCGGCGCGTGGCGTCGGCTGCGCCGACCAGGGCGACCGCCTTGCCGTCGGCATCGGACGTCAATGGCGCGCCGGCGGTGACCGTGCCGCCAAGTACAACCTCGGCGAGACCCGCGAGGATGACATCGACCGGGCCGCCGGAGGCGCCACCCATCGCATCAGAGATGCCGAACAGCGCATCCGTCGCGGCGGCGGCGGTGGTCATCGTCGAGCCCGCCGACGGCGCGGCAAACTTGACGATGACGCGCGGCAGGATGTCTGCCGCGCAGATGTAGCTGCGGATGAAAGTCGGAATGGTCACTGCGCGCGCTCCTTGATGACGTTGACGGCGTCGGAAATGGTGATGGTGCGGCCGAGCTTGGCCTGTTCGTCGCGATACTTGTTCGCTTCGGCGGCGATCGCGTTCGGGTCCTGCATGTTGAGTGCAAGGCGTTCGCGCTTCGGGTCTTCGGGAGGCACGTATGCGCCGGGCTTGAGCACCACCATCGCGTTGATCTCCTTCTCGACGCGAGACGGGTCGATCATGTGCTGCGCGATGTAATGCTCGCGCATCCCGGCTACGCCGACACGGCCGACCTTGATCGCGCCGTCGACGAAGGTGGTCGCCTTGGTACGGGCAGCATCATCCCGCAGCGTGTTGACCTGGGTGGTCATGGTGGCCAGTTCGCTCTGCAACGCCTTGACCTGGTCGGAGCCGCTGGACACCAGCTTGGACACGGCCGACTGGATCGCGACGGCGGTGGCGTGACCCTGGAGGCCAACGATCTTCGCGATCGACGCGAGTGCGGGAGCAGCCTCGGTGCTTCCGCCGGCCACTTCCTTGATCTTGGCAACGACAGCCGCGACATCAGCGTCGTCGGCAAGACCGAGCAGCGTGCGGAGTTGCACCAGCAACGCGCCGGCTTCGGCCGCATTGAGCGCCGGACCAGCCGGCGTCATCAGCGACGTGATCTTGGCGACCACGGCCGCTTCGTCCGCGTCGTCGGCGAGACCAAGCAGCGTGCGCAGTTGAGCAATGAAATCCATCGTCGATTCCTCGGAGTGGAGCGCGGCCATGCCGCGCAGGTTGGGAACGTTTGTGAGAGACGCGCGCAGCAGACGCGTGATGTCGCCCGTTGCGGTGTGGAGAAACACGGGCGAGATGAAACGATAGGAACGCTCGGCCAGGAGAGCCTTGCCGGTCTCCGTCCACTCGACGCGCGCATAGAGGCCATCGGGGCGCGCCTGCAATTCAGTCGCCCAGCCACGCGCCGGTGACGGCAGACCTTCCGGCGCGGCAAGATCGGTCGAATGGTTTTCGTCGATCGGCAACCGCCCGCCGGCTGCTTGCAGGCTCGCCTCGGCAAGGGCGGCGGCCGACGCCATGCGATATGGGCCACGACCGTCGACGGTACGGATCACATCGTCGCCGGCGGGGATCATCATGATCCACTCCGGCACGCCGCCTTCGGCGTTCAGCGCGACCGGCGAACCGGCACCGATGGCGACGTTGAGGACGAGTTTGGAAGAAGGCTTGCGAGACATGGCCGCAACGTGACCGGTGCGGCGGCGATCAATAACCCTGACAGGTGTCAGGGCGGCCCTGATGAGGCGCTGAATCGATGGCTGGGGATGGCGGACACTACCGCACGGCGACGGCGGATTGGCAAGGGTGTCAGGGGTGACCGGCTATTCGGACGATCCGACCCCGATTTTGGGCGTTTCCGGGCTCGGGGCGGAAACCGACCCCGGATATCGGGTCGGAAGGCCGTCAGACGCCCCACAGGGGCTTAAATGACAGTTTAAATAAAATCCCGCTCCCGATGCGGCGGCGAAGGGTGTCAGGGGCCTCACGGAGCCGGAATCTGAATTTCGGGATTTTGGGCCCAAACCGGCCTCCGGAGGTGGGGTTCACCCCATGTTGAACAACGGTTGAAGCCGGCCTCAATCGTCGGCGAAGGCCGGCATCTCGCCCGGCCGGTACGCAAAACCGGGATCGATGCCCTCCGGCACCAGGACCGTGCGCGGGCCGGTCGCGGTCCAGATGACCTTTTCCACCATCTGCACCGGCGGGGCCTGGGCCGAGACCGTCAGGCCATAGCGGTCGAGATCGCGCTCGTTGAGGCTCTGCACGGTGCAATGGCAATTCCAGCCGTTCGGGGGATAGTGGGTCAGCCACCACGGATCGTCCACCGGCAACACCGTGTTGTGCCATGAGGCGTGCTCAGGACGCGGATGCGCCTGACCTTCAAGGTGGACGTAGCGCAGATACGGCCGCTGCACCTTCACCTGCTGAATCTGTTGCCAGCGTCCGGCCGCATAGGCCGTCGACATGTTTGTGTCGAAGATGATCTGCGATCGCCAATTGCGGCCGCCGTTATAGTCCCAGCCATGATCTTCGACGATGCGATCGAAGTCTTTGCGGAAATCCTCCAGCGTGGTGCCGTCCGCGATCGCCTTGTTCACCGCATCGTGAAAATCGCGAACGAGCGCCTTCGACGTTGCGCCGGCAACAGTGAAAGCGGCCGAGTGTTCCTGCTGCCACAGGTCGGTCCACATCGCGCTGGGCACATCGACCTTCTTGCGCAGGAAGTCGATCGCCTCGATCGGATCGAGCGAGAACGGTTTCGCCGTGGCCTGAAGCGACGGCCTCGCGCCACCGCAACATCCACACACCGAGAACTGACGGCCGCGAAAGTTAAGCATCGGCGATATCGGAGCGGCCGACCAGGTTGGCGAGTACGCGCGCCATCTGCATCAACCCGGCAAGTTGAAATTCAGCGAGGCCGGGCTTTGCGTGCGAGAGAGCAGCTTGAACCTCCTGCAACGACTTCGCGCGCATCACGACGTCGCGTACCTCGCCGACAAGATCGTTGATGCCTGGACCGCACAGATCCTCGCACTTGCGGTTCAATGCTGCGAGCGTCTGAAGCGCGGTCAATTGTTGCGGTGGCGAATGCGATGCCTGGAGCGTCGGCGCGTGCGGCGCATAGCCCGGCATATCGAAGCCGCCGAACGGCGATGATTGCGCCGGCGCGGTCAGGACGTCAGCACCTTTCGCCGGCACCGGAATGCCGAGAAGATCATTCAGCCAGCTTTTTTCGACCTGAAGGCCAAGCGGAACGCCGCGCGCAATGCCGTCAATGATCTGAGTGACGTTCTTCTCGTCGGGTCGGCCGATACGAAGCCGCGGATAGTTCTTCTGCGGCCCGAACTGCAACTGCACCCACGGCTGGATCAGATCGCGATTGAGAATCGCGGACAGCGCCTTGGCGTCGGCCCGTTCAATATCCTCCTGCACCTGCCGATGCTCCTGGCCGACCGCATGACCGCCCGCGATCGCGTCGGTGGTCGCAGTCTGGCCGAGCACCGCCTTTGACATCTGTTGATCAAGCCAGTCCGCACGTTCCTTATAGAGCGCGTGGCTCGCGCCGATGTTCGGTGCCTGGATAAAGTCGATCGCCATCGACTCCGGCACGATCGCTGCGCAATCACCGGCGATATTGGCGACGGCGCGAAACAACGTGTTCTTGTCGGCGTCGCTCGCGCCGGCCGGATACTTGCCGAGACGAACAGGCTGACCGAACGTCTGCGCGAAGATCGCCCAATCCCGCATCGTGAATGCCTTGAACATCCACGACCAGGCCGCCAGCCGGGCCAGACCGCTACGCACCGGCAAGCCCGACTTGGCCGCGATCGACGCCACCACGAACTTGAACGCTGGCAACGGTGCGCCGCCGTAGTTGACCGTGAGGCGCTGCTCGACGCCGTCATAGCCGCCTTCGAGCAAAGGCGTCTCGCCGTCGACGCGATCGAAGGAGAACCAGCGTGGATCTCGGTGGATCAAGCGAGTGGGTTGCCACTGTCCCTCCGACGTGTCCCAGATGATCTCCGTGAAGCTGATGCCTTTGCCGATCGCATCTAACATATGGAAGAGTTCGTCTTGCAGCTCATCACGACCGAGCCACGCCTCGACCATGTCGGCGTGAGCCTTCGCCTCGGCGGAGTCGTCAGCGGCATCGACCTGAATGTCGAGCTGCGCCACGGATCGGCGGCGCGTACCGAGAATGCCGACATAATGCGGATCGCGTTCCTCGATTTGCTCGGCCAGTTCGAAGTAGCGGCGCGGATTGCCGCGATCGGCCTCGCGCAGAATGTTGGCCAGCCGGCGCGGATTGAGACCATCCGCCGGATAATCGGCGAACGGCGATCGCACGCCGATCGTGCCGCTGGGTGTCGCGATCTCCCGCAGCATGAGGTCCGGCCGGATCGGCTGGCCATCTGGGCCGAGCAACACGGGTTTATCGGCCATTGAACTCTCCTTCACACGCAATCGGCGCGGGCTGGCAGAATGCACAATGCAGCGCTTCCTTGATCAGCGCGTCCTGTTCGATCTTGTCCCGACGAAGCCGGGCGAGCTGCGCGGCACAGTCATCGATACACGTTGCGCAAATACAGGCGCAAACCGCGCCGACTATCAGCCATTCGCACTTCTGCTGGCTCTCGCCGCAGAATGAGCAATAAAGCGTCTGTTCGCCGGTCACGATTTGCGCTCCCGGTTGATGACGCCGTCTAGCTCCCGCCACGCGCGGTTCGACGCGTAGTAGAGATCGTTGCTCATTCGGGTGAGACGTCGATCCTTCGCCTCGCGGGCGGCGGTGGACAGCTTGGTCAATTCGGTCATGACAGCCTCGGCCTTCTGCCGTAGCGCTTCGTCTTCGCGGCTCATATGCCACCTCGCAACCCAGCGCCGAGCGGTGAATTCCACCAGTCGCGACCGGTGGTGTCGTCCTGATTGGCGAACATGCTGCCCGTGTCACCGGCCGCATCGGTTGTGGCCGGTCGATAGGCAGCCTCCCAAAAATCGGCGCGCGATGCGAAGTAAGCGAGCATTCCGGCGATCGCGGAGTCGCCGTGCCGTGAAAAGCCGTCGCTACCCTTGAAGCGATGATCGTCCGGCACCTTGATGATGCCGCCCGTATACGCCAGCGCCTGATGATCCCGCAGCACGTCGTCATGTCTCGGCAAGACGACGGTGCGGTCATTGAACGCCTCGACGTAAGGCGGTGCGTTGAGCCGATACCATTCCTGGCTGAGTTTCACCTCGACGATGCGCGCGCCGTATTTCAACGCGGCGGATTCGGCGAGGTATGCACCATTGCCGGTCGCGTCGAGCGCGCCGCCCGCGAAGCGCGGCAAGCGATCGGCGATATAGAACAGAATGTCGCGCTGCTGATCGAACGGCACGTTCCTCAGTTCAAGCAACAACGCGCAGGTTCGCGTCAACCCATGTCCCACCTCGTTGATCAGATAGTCGCTACCGTCGCCGGTGCGCGCAAAGTCTACACCGAGAACATGGCGCAGATTCTGGTTGAGCTTGTCGAGGATCGGCTTGAGCTGGGTCTCGCAGAACTCCAGGGCGGTGGCCTTACGCCGATCTTCCGGCAGGTTTTTAAATTCGTCCGGTAGCGCCCATCGCACGATCGGAATATCGGGCTGCATACAGGCTTCGATCTGGACCCGCGTGAGCGCCGCGCCTTCGGACTCGGCCGGGATGCAATCCAGTTCCTGCCTCATCGCGGCGGTGCGGACGCCGTAGCTGGATCGGATTTTCTTTTCCCACTCCGCCTCAGCCTCGGCAGACCAGCGCACGCCTTTAATCGCACAGACACGGCGGAACAGTCCGTTCGCGACTGCTTTAGCGAACGGGATGTGGTGGAGACTGAACGGAACCTTTCCGGCCTTCGCCTCAAGGATCAGTTCGTTGAACGGACTGAGCACGCCGTTGTGGGTGGAGATCACGACGATCTTGCCGCCCCAGATCAGCAGCGCGTTCACTGTGTCGAGCACGAGACGGACATCTTTGTGGAACGCGGCTTCGTCGATGACGACTTTGCCCTGGAGGCCGCGAATGTTTTCCGGCCTGGACGATAGCGCCTCGACGCGATAACCCGATGCGAAGCGGACCCGGAACGCGGAGATGAACTTCGTGCTCCCGTCGCCTTGCTCGTCCTCGAACATGAACTCTTCGATCGCGGCAAGCTCGCCGGCAACCACACGCGCGAAGTGAGCAATGTAGCCGATGAATTCACGACCCTTGTCCTTGGTGTCGCCGACGTAGAACACGTTCATGCCGCCGGCCGCCTGTTCGGACGCGGCAAGCAGCGCATCGTCCAGTGCCTCGGCGAAAGTGATACCGGTGCGTCGACCTTTCTCGCCGAGCTTCAGATCGCTCTTGTCATCCAGCCACTCGATCTGATGGAGCATCAGGATGCCGTCCGCGAACGGATCGAGATCGTCAGGAATATCCGCGCCACGCGGCAGTTCGCCCGGCAGGGACGCCGGATCGCGCGGAATGACGGGGGTGGTGACGGCAGACGGGTCCATCAGTGCAGTCCGAAGAACATGAGCAAGATACCGAAGCAGATCAGCGCCACGATCGCGGAGACGCCAACGAACTCATCACGGCTGCCGTTGAACAGCAGACCGATGACGGCACGCGTGGCGGCGAACCAACCGATCAGCCCGATAACGACCATCGCGAACTTCATGGCTGCACCATCGTGCAGTAAGACGGGCCGAAAAGAGTGGCGAGCACCACCGCGACGACCAACGGATGCATAAACCAGAGCGGGTTCATGCCGCGCCTCGATACGCTTCGCGGTACATGATCGGCATCTGATCGCGCGGAATGCGGTGCTTGCCGCGCGCCATCGGGTGCTTCGGATTGTACCGATGAACTGGGCCCGCCCACCGACTGCCGCGCGCCAGGCCGAGACAGATCAGGTCGAGCTGGTAGACATGGCTCGCGCGGGCGCAGAACCAATCGCCGCGATCGTCAAGCTCGCCGCCATTGCCCCAAGCGGCCAGGAGGCGTCCGCCATTCTTCGCCGCATAGTCCATCGCGGCCTCGATGTAGCGGCCGTTATCCGGGCCGAACCGCACATCGCACTCGAGAAGCTCGGTCGGCTTCGAGGTGCGGAAGGCGAACAGGTTGACGATCCGGAGCCCGCCATAACCCCACAGCTTTGCGAAATGGATCAGCGTCAGCACGGTCGGATCGTCGCGCTCTGCGTCGGCCGTGGACGGGTTCAACATACAAACGACCAGGACGGGCTTCGTCAGGTCCCACGAACGGCCCAACTCATAGCGGTACTCGCTGCGCCGGCCACCGAGCACCGCGCCGCGCACCATCGGGTCGCCGACCTTGTAGGTGATAGCATCGACGATCATGCGGCGTCCTCGATCAGAGAGAGTTGTGCTGATCGCTCGGCCGCTCGCTGTATGTCGCGCTGCGGTGTCGGCAGCATCCAGCGAGCCGGTTTCGGAAGGATCGAAGCGGGAGCTGGCCGCCATTCGAAGTATCCACGATCGCCGACGGCCGGAATGAAGTCGCAGGGCTCTGGATTCGCCAACATCAAGGCGCGAGGGCCGGAGTACCATTGGCTCTGGGGCGGTTGGCTCGGCTTGGTGACGCGGGTGACGTCGACCGCACCGACGATGCCACCCCGAAACACTTCATGCGGCGGTGGGCACACAACGCCGATTGCCGCCATGAACTCCCGCGCGTGCTGGTACTCGGCGCGCGTCATGCCTCTTGCCGCATGGATGGCGATCCGCCGTGTGACCGGCTTCGGCAGATGGCGGATCATCAGCGGACCGCGATTCTCACAATCTCTGCCGGCATGAATGATCGCCCACGCCAAGAGTGGCCGGACGGACAACGCGAGACGAGGAAGGTTGATCACAGCCCGACCTCCTGCAAAAAGCCTTCAAGGCCGACCGGCCGCTCCGGACGTTGGAAATAGTTGCGAATGCGCTGCCATTGCTGCACGAGCCCACGCTCGCAAATTTCTTGAAGGTAGCGGACCTCGGCCCGGCTGATTTGGCCCAGGGCGATCTTCCGGTCGATCAGCGACAACAACCGGCGCTCGCGGCGGTGAAGCTGTCTGTCTCGATTGCGAATGGCGATCGGCAAGACCCGCCAACATTTGCCGCAGAGAATTTCGTCGCACTCGGGATACTTCTCCCGCGACGCGGTGCGCCGACAGCGCGGGTTGAGGCATGGAATGCGATCAGGAGACGGAGACAACGCCATGATGTACCGTCAGATGATCTGGACGTGATGAATGGCAAACCAGATCAGCCAGCCGACGCCGCCAAGCGCGAGCAGCGCCGTCACCGCTAGGCCGATAGCCGCGAACACGAACAGGCCGGTGAGATCGGGAAGATCGTACATGGTCACTCCTTCGCCGGAGGCTTAACGATGCCGAGGAGCTGCGCCTTGAGGGCCGCAACGGTTTCCGCCGTAAGGCCCTTGGCCTTGGCGACTTGGTCGACGGCGGCGTGCGCCTTGACGTGCAGCTCCGCTTCGATCTTGCGGCGGCCGGCGTGGCTGAGGTTCTGCGACTCCACGGCGTGCTTGAGCGCGCGCGACGTCATCATCAGCCACTCGGCTGTCGCGCCATCCGGTGAAAGCTCGCCGGCATTGCCGAGCATTTCGCTGATCAGCGTCTTCAGGGTCTCGGCGACCATCAGCGTCAGATTGTCATCGCCGGCTTGTTCCAGCTTCGGCGCGATGACGCGGGCGATCTCGCGGGTTTCTTCCAGACGGCGCGACAACATAGCGATGCGGAGCGCGGTCCGGTTGAAGGCAGATCGCGATATCACCGGCGGCTCGGCGGCGGCATCCTGGGCAAGTGAAGCCGCCTTCAGCCGGTCGTTAAAGCCGTCGAGAATCTCAAGCTGCGAGAGCTTGCGCTCCTTCAACTGTTCGAAGGCCCACAGCTTCGCCTCGTCCGCCCATTCCGGCAGCGTGTCGATCGCCGACAGCCGCCCGCGCTTCGCTCGCCCGTAGCCGGCCATCGGTTAGTCCCTCGGCGGCGACGGCCGCTTGATGCCTGGAATAATGAGACGGCGCTCGACGTGCTCGACGCCTTTCGGCGTCAACGTCGCGACTACGACGCTGCCGACGTGCGTGAGCTTGATCGCGCCGACGTCCTCCAGCCAACGCAGTTCCTCGCGCAGCCAGTCGCGGGACTTGCTGATGCCGAAGGAGTCGAGCGTCGCGGATAGCAGCGAGTCGTTCAGTGCATAATTGTCCTGGCTGTGCAGTTCGCGCAGGATGATGAGGCGCGCGTCCTCGCGGATAACATCGGTCATGGAACAATTCTCTCCAGGGCAGCGTCTTGAATGCGGTCGGCAACGGCCGCGATCGGTTTGATTTTCTCGGTGAGACCGCGCAACTCACCACGAACCTCGCCCAGTGCGAGTTCGAGCCGATGCGTTGCGTCCTTGTCCGGCAGGTGTTTGAGTTCTTCCTTGATGCGCGTGATGTCGCTCTCGGCGACGTCGACCTTGTTCAACAGAACGTCGACGGTGCCTTTGCCCGCTTTGGTTTCGAGCTTTCCTTCAATGGTGGATATACGCTTGTTGCTGTCCGACGCCTTGTCACGCCGAATGACGTAAGCGAGGGTAAGAAGCGAGATCACAATGGCGATCCACGGCGCGACGTCTTTGAGTTCGAAGCTGATGGTGGTTGGCGTCACGGTTGCGCCTTCCAGCATCCGAGCTTTTCGCCGTGTTCATTGTGGGCGAGGATGCTGGCAGCGGCCGGCATGTCGTCGCGCACGAGGGCATCCGCGCTCGACGCGCGCAGGCGGATCGGCTCCCAGCCGGCGCAGGCGCTACCGTTCATCGTTTGACACCCAGCGATTAAGACGCTGACGCAGATCATCGCCAGACAGAGTGCGAACCTCATCGTTTTCCTTCGCGCGTTGCTGCAAGTTTTCGAGAGACTGATGATCCTGCCGGCTGCGCTCGGCGGCTTTGCCGGCGGAGAACACCTTCAGGACCGCGACGCCGATCGCGGCGGCGATGGCGAGCCCTGCCGCGATCGCCTGACCGACCCGCGACGTGGCGAACCACGCGACGATGCTGCCGAGTCCGATCATGCCGACGCTCCGTCGACCAGTTCACCGACCACGTTGCCCTCGATCGCACGGCGCGCGACGCGGGACTTGTGAGCCGCGTAGAACGAATAGCCGATGCCGGCGACGGCGACGGCGACGCCAGCGATAGTGAGACCGAGATAAATGTGCGTGACGAGATCGGAGGAACCGAGGAACGGCTGCAACTGACCTTGTGCGCCCTGGATGATGCCGGCGAGCGCGCCACCGCCGACCGCGCTCTTGGTCGAGGTGTCGGCATCAACCGTCGGCTGTGCCACGTCGCTGGCGTAAGCCTTCGCCACACCGGCCGCGACCGGCTGCGGGCCGCTCGACCCGGTCGCCCAGGCTTGACCGATCTGCTTGACGTTGCTGACGCGGGCACTCCACCCGTCGCCGAAGGTTTTCCAGGTGGTGAGATTGCGCAACATGCCGAGACGGCGCGCGCAGATCGCGGCTACCAGCGCATCGTGGTCCGGATGTTCGCGTGCGGCGTTGAGCGTGTTGACGCCGATATGACCGTCGGCCTCGACGCCGAGCGCGCGCTGAAGCCAGAGCGCCGCCTGATAGGGACCGGAGTTTACGGCCGCATCGAACACGACCAGATTGACGCCGCGCGGCAATTCATCGGCGCGCACCGCGTTCCAGTATTGAGTGTGGTAAATATCGTTCCGCTCCTGAATCCAATCAGGTGCGCCGCGCATCGACTTGACCAGCGGCCGCAACGGTCGATTGTTGCGCTTACGGTAAGCGTCATAGACGCGCTGGATGATGCCTTCGAGGGTGACGCCGCCGGGGTCCGCCGGATGGTCGGAGTAGCCGCCCTCGTATTTCAAGGTGACGGCGAGGCATTGATCGAACAAGGTCATCGGGCAGGCTCCGGCAGCGGAGCCTGACGAATCCCACAATTACCCGAATTGCATTACCCTGACAGGTGTCAGGCTGTTCCCCGTGAAACAGTCAGAACAGCGAACGCTGCCGATCGTTGATGCGACCGCCGCGATGTTTGGCACGGGCGCGATGCACCGCGCGCTCGGTGGTGCCGACTTTACGTGCAATTTGAGAAACCGAAAAGCCGTCCTGGTCGAGCTGGTGAATCCGTTGCTGTACCGCGCGAAGGTACTGTCGATATCCGCTGCCGATGGCGAGCGGAATATCGATGCGCTGGCCGCGCTTGCTGTCGACGGCGAAGTGCGCGCACAGCCGGACGGCCTGTGCCATGCCGATCGCCGCCACCAGCCAGTGGTCGTTGTCGATCCGCGCCGGCAGATAGACGCGAGTGCCGCCGACGCGCGCGGCGATCGCCAGAGCGCCGGCTTCGCCGATCAGCTCCGCAATCTCCGCAAGCACGCCGGGCAGCTTCTCCGTCATCAGCGCGCGCCTCCCTTGAGGGGCGTGGCTGGGGTCAGGATCGTCACCACGACGTTGTTCTTGACCACATAGGTCAAGCCATCAGCCGTGATGACGAGGTCGTTGGCGCCGATCGCGTTCGCGGCCTTGATGCCGCGCTTTAACGAGCCTTCAAGGGCCGCGCGCAAGGTCTCGATGTCGAGGCCGCCGGCGCGCTCGACAAATCGCAGCAATGCATGATCGGAGACGCGGACGACGTCGCGACGTGGCGGTTTCATTGTTTGGCTTTCTTCGCAGGTGTGACCTGCCGCCGGACGGCGTTGGCGAAGCCGATACCGTGAGTGTCGGCGAGCTTGCCCAACTCGATTTCACGCGCAACGTCCGACAGACTCTTCAGCCGGCGGACGATCTCCTTCGTCTTCGCATCAACGCCGGGCATAGGTTTTCACGCTGTTGAACTTGAGCGGCTCGGTCGGAACATGCGCGCGCCGCATGTGCGCCGGGCAATATGGCGCTTCGTCCCGCACGGCTGCGCCGCAGAAGAAGAAGTCGGGCGTCCGAGGATCGCCAACCGGGAAATGACAGCAGCTATCGGTTAGCTGATGGATGCTCTTCCGCTGGCCGAGCGGGATCTGCGTGTCGTCGACCGGCAACGGTGGCGGCTCAACGCAGGCCGGCGTCTGGCTTTCTGGCTTTCTGGCTTTCTGGCTCGCGCGGGGACGCGGTTGCGCCGGCGCGCGGTTCGGCCTGCTGAAGACGCGGCGCGGCCGATCGCGGGTCGCATCCGACATCTTGCAACGATGAATCCGGCCGATCACGGCGTTGCGCGATACGTCACCGAACTCAACGGCGATCTCCGTTGCGGACTTCCCGGCGTCCCATAGTTCCTTCAACCGCGCCTTGCGCGCGTCAGTCCAGATCACGGCCATCAGCGGACCCTCCCGGACAACACGGCGCGGACGCGGCGACCAAGCGCGCGCTGGGCTTCGTCATAGTCGTGCGCCGCGAAGCCTTCCCACGAGTTGTTGCGCGTCACGCGGCAGGCGTAATCGCGCAGATGATCCATCGCCGTCACGACCGCGCCGTAAGTCTTGACGTTGCCGGCGTCGACCAGGCGCCGCCACTGCGCATCGAGCACCGCGCGCTTGCTGGCGATGACGTCCTCGCGATCCGCCGGCCACTCGACGCCACCGTCACGCGCCAGCCAGGACTTGAGGCCCTCGATTGCCGACGTCGCGGCGGCGGGATGCGTGAGAAACCGCGTGTGCGATACGCCGGTCTGGCGCTGGAGGAACGACAGCATCGCACGGTCGGTGCGATCGGTGACAAGACCGAGGTCGTAGCCGGCGATCCATAGCGCCCGCATCTTGCGACCGATCGGGCTGTCGAGGCCGGCGACCGCGCCGCGCACGGTGTTGTGTTCGCCGGTGAGCGCGCGCAGCCGATCGATGACGTGACCGGCGGCGGCAACATTGAGCTTTTTGGCGCTGTCGACGCCGGCCACCTTGTGCAGGAAGCCGCGATAGGTGTCGTCATCCTCGAAGGCGCGGGCCTTCAAGGTGTGGATGGTCGCGATCATGGCGGTGGTCGCCGGTTTGGTGGACAGCCTCATTTCGAACCTCCTGTTCGTTTGGCGAAACCGTCAGCATCGCGCGTGCCGATCGGCACCACCGCAAGCTGGAGATCGAGGACGTTGAGCGCGGCGTCGAGCAGATCGACTCGCGGCATTGAGCGAAAACGCCAGAAGCGGATCGTGTCGAAGCCGACGTCGGCGCGATCGGCGACTTCGGCGATCGTCGCCAGTTGCGCGTTCATCTCGACGAACAGCGCCCGCACGACCGGATGTGTCGACGCCGGAATCTTCACAGCGCGCACGCGGGCCGCATCCTGAGCGATGCGCTGGCGCATGATGAAATTCGGGTCGGCGTTTTGCCGCCGTAGCAATTCGGCCTGCGCCGCACGGCGCGCGACGGACCATGTCACGATGGCGGCGCGGCGCGCGGCCTGGAACGCCGGATCGGCCTGCAACGCGCGCAAGCGGGCCGATCGCGCGGCCCGCTCGGCGTCTGACAGGCGGATGGTCCGGCGCTTTTTCATTCGGGGTCGGCCCCGATCTGGTCGAGGAACAGCGCGACGGCATCGTGGATGACGTCGGTCAGTTGCTCGCCGGTTCGCGTGCAATGCGCACGGAGCGCGTCCAGCATTCGGCGCGGGAGCATCTTCTCTACGTCGATCGTCACGCCGTCGGACGCGCCGACGCGCGACACGATCTCGATACTCCGCGCCTTGTTTGGCAGCTTCCTGATCCACCCACGCTGTTCGAGCCCATCGACCAGCCGATAGACGCCTGACTTCGACGACAGGCCGAGCAAGGCACCGAGATCGCTATACGCCGGCGCGGCTCCGGTGCGGGAGACGTAATCGCCGATCGCGGCGAGACAGTCGCGTTCGCGCGGCGTCAGGCCGTACTGCGGCGCGAGCGCCATGTGCATCTGCGCGCCGGCCATCACGACGCCTCCGCAAGCTGTTCGTCGGCGAACGGATCGACGGTGAACGTCTCGCCGGCACGGCCGACTTTTAGCCCGACGATCGTGCGGGCAAGGTCTGCGTTCTTTCGGATGGCGTCCTTATCCAGCGTCGTGACGACGCGGAGAAAAGCGGCGAACAGCGCACCAGATTCGCCGCGCTTGGTTAGCTCGGCGATCTTCTCCTCGATCCGCGCAACGATCTGTTCGGCCTCGCTGCCCGGATGCGAAACCTTCGCCGGATTCCATTTCCACGTGATCTTGCCGGTGCCGAAGTCGACAGTCTTGGTTCTTCCGTTGCCGGTGAGTTCCGCGCGATGGGCATCGCAGTACATTTGGAGCCCCTTAAAAAGCTCCTTGAACTGTGTCTCGAGCGCCTGCGACTTCGCGAGATACTTTTGCTTTACGTCGGCCAATTCCTGATTGAGGTCGATTTCGTGATGTTCGATCTCACGGCCTACGCGGCCGTATTCGGCCAGCATGGTCGCCGCTTCCTCGCGGTCTGCCGGCACGCGCACAACCGGCGCGGCGAGCGCCTTTCCCTTCTTAGCCATTCGTCGTCTCCTGGGTGGTGGGTTGAGAGGTTTCGGCGCGGTCGTAACCGAGCGCGATGAGTGCTTCGCCGACCATGGCTACCTGCACCTGGGCGGCGTTCTGAAGCGCGAGCCGACGAAACGGCTCCGCTTCGGCGTTGAGCTGGTCGATGTTGGAAAGCATCGCGGCCGTCAGGTCCGCGACCTGGGCATGACGGACGAGCTGCGCCGCCATCGCAACGATGGCGATGGTCGGCACCTGCATGACGTCGCGCCGACCGTGCTTCATGATGGCGGTGGCGACGGCGACCGCGTCGACAGTCGCCACCTGTTCCTCGAACGTCGGCCGCGCCGGCACGACGTTGGTGACGGGAGCGTTCATGATGACGCTCCCATCGCAGCGCGAACCCGACGAACTCGATAATCCGACAGGAACGTGACGTTGCTGTTCGGCGTCTCACTCGCAATGGCAAGCGCGAACAGCGTGTTCGGATCGATACCGAGTTCCAGCAGCGTGGCGCTGCCGACGGCGCAACGAAGGTCCTGGTCGAACCGTCTCATTGTTTCCGCCGTCACAGTCTCCTGGCCGGTGAGCCAGCGATGAAATGTCTCTGAAAGCTGCTTCAAATCACGACTGAGCATCGTCGGCCTCCGTTCTGTGACGTGAGTGCGGGCAGATTTCGGTGCCGATGCCGCGACACTTGCGGTAAAGCCGCCCTCGCTGTGGTGAGGCCCCGGTGTTCGGCATCTTCTGTTCGTCGAGACAGCGGTGGCGACCGATCACGCCGAGCACCGGACATTCGACAGTCGCACCCATCAATGCGCCGCGCACTTTGGCCTCGACGCGCGCCATGTCGCCGCGATACTTGCGAGCGATGACAGCGGACACGAGGCCGCCCGTGTACCCGATGCGCGCACCGGCCAGCCTCTGCGATTTGCGACAGACCTCCTTGGCCAGTTCTTCCACCCAATCGGGGAGATCATCGCCCCACGCCAGCTTCGCCTTCGCGAGAAAATCAACGACCTTCTTCATGCGACGGCCTCCGCATCGGTCGGTTCGCCCATCACCGCGTTGCGGTTGGTGTCGAAAACGACATGGAGACGAAGAATCTTCGGCGCGCTCGGTCCGGTGTTCATCGACGCCTTGACGCGATAGAACCCGCGGCTGACGTCGATCAGGTAGCCGACACGCACCAGATGGCTGACGTAGCGCTGCGCGGTGTAGTACGGCACCGGCCGGTGCTGGCTATCGCAGGCGGCGTTGGCGAGTCCGGCAAGCGTGAATTCCTTCATCGCCCGCATCGCATTCCACATGCGTTGCTGCGCCGGCATTTCGAGTGCGACGCCGTCGCGACGAAGCGACGGCGTCTCCGACGGCCGCTTCAACAACCGATAGAGCTTGAGAACCTTGGTCGTCCGCGTGCCCGGTTTGGTGCCAACTTGCTCCACGTATCCGGCCCTGAGCAGACGCGACACGAAGTCGTTGACGGTCTGATGATGCAGGATGTTGGTGTAGCCGTGGACGTCTTGGACCGACCAAGGTCCTTTCGGGTCCAGTTTACGGATGATCTGCCAGAAGCCTTCATGACCGCGCGGCACGCGGGCGGTCAGCTTCAGCATATGCTGATGAGTGTGTTTCGGCATCATGCCACCTGCGCGTAAGCGTCGATCGGGCGCGCCGCCGGCGGCGCGCCCGTGGCGATCTTGCCGGTGAACTGGGCGAGGTCGATATCTGCGAGGTTCTTGTTGCGAGCGAAGTCCCCGATGTCGCTCAACGCATTCACGATGCGCCGGGCGCGGCCCTGCGAGAGGTTGACAACTTTTGTCAACAGATCGTCGGCGATCTTAAGCTTGGGCTGGAATGCCCGTGCGAGTTGCTGGGTGTCTTCGAGATCGCAAGGCTGCGCTACGAACCACGTCTGGACGCGGTTATGCACCTTCTCGACGGTGAGCAGCTTGGTCGGCAGCTTTTCTTCGCCGATCAGGACCACCGGCGCGCCGGAGCCTTCCTGCAATTCGCGCGCGATCTCGATCAGCCCGCGATCGAACATCTTGTCGGCTTCGTCGATAAACAACGGGCGCGTCGGATCGTCGCCCATCGCGGCTATGACCCGCGCCTCCATCGTCGCGATCCGCTCGTTGCGCTTCACCTCCTGCTTCAGTTCGCGAAGCAGCGCCTCCATCAGGTCGCGCGCCGTCCACCGGCTCAGGCACTCAACGCGCACCGCGTTGGTGATGTTCTGCGCAAAAATCGACGCTTCGGTTTTGCCGAGCCCGGAATGACCCGAGCAGACGCCGAGTCCTGGCAGCTTCGGATGGCGATCCTGCAACCGTTGCACCATCGCCATGAACGCCGCGACGTTCTTCAGCGGGACCTGCCCATTGACTTGAGCGTGCTTTCTCATATTTTGCCCTTTCTTCATGTTTGGCTCTGCGAAAGTGGCTCCGCTGCAACGGGGCCATTTTCTTGCGTGAGGCTCACGCCGTAAGTCTTGGCGAAGCCTCGGTACTCGGACCCTTCGCGATACGCGCCGAGCCACATCAGTTGCTCGGCATCCACGAACTCACCACGCGCGACACGGCCTTCGAGGTCGCGGGCGCGATTCCATCGCTGGTGCGCCGTTTCCTCGGCGCGCAGCGGTTTGACGATTGACGAGGTCTCGCCGGCGAGCAGCGCCGCCTGGAGGGCGAGCACGTCGGGCGAATGTTCGGGTGCAGGCTTGTGGCCGCGCGCGGCAGCGGCGGCCGCCTGGATCGCCGGCGTGGTGTGCTCGACCTCGCGTTTCGGAAACTCAATCAGCGTGCCGGCGTCGCGCAGCGCTTGACGATGGAGCGCGGCGGCGATGTCCGAGGATTTGATCTTGCGCGCCTCGCGCTTCACCGGCGCCATCGCGTCGTCAATGCGACGCTTCTGCTCGGCACGCACGGCAGCGATAGTCTTGATCGGATCGAGACCGGCGAGATCTGGCGCGAGAGCATCGCCGAGGTAGGTTTCGCCATCTTCCGAGAATACAAACACGCGACCGAGATCGGATTCGTCCATGCGAACGAGGACGCGATCGCCGACATTCATCCACCCGGCCATGTAGTGCTCGCCGCCGACGCGAAGGCCGGTCTTGGTCACCTGCCGGATGCCGTCTTTGCCGGCGACAGGCGCAAGCAAGACGTCGAGAGCGCGTGCATCCTCGATCTTCTGGATGACGCCGCCGGCCATCGCCGCCACCGCGAACGGTGTCCGGCCCTTTAGACCGGCGTGCGGATGGGTTGCGTAAATGTCCTTGCACCAATCGTCGAGGTGCCGTTGCAGATCGATCGCCGAGAGCGAGACCTCGAACATGTCTTCGGGCTTTTCACCAAGCCGCGCCGAGAACGCCTTGCGGTTCTCAATCACCTTGCGATCGGCGACGCTGTGACCGATGAAGCCGGGCAGCGTCCGCATTAAACCGCGCTGCATCGTGCCGATTGCGCGTTCGACGTGACCTTTGCGCTCAGGCTGGAACGGCGGCGCGAGTTCGTGCTCGATACCGAGCGCATCGAACAGACGTTTCGTGCGGTGAGCGACGAAGTCGGAGCCGTTGTCGGTCTTGATGCGCTCCGGCTTGCCCCACGCAAGCATGGCCTTGCGGATCAACTGGCCGACCGCCGCCGCGCGCGCGGTGCGGCTGACGAAGCCGATCATCCGCCGCGAGTAGATATCCACGCACACGTAGACGCTGACGCGGCCGTCGGTGGTCATCACATCGGACGGCGACGCGTCGATCTGCCAGATTTCGTTGAGGCGCGTCGCCGGCACCGCGACGCGGGCGGCGAAGCGGACCTTCGACTTGTATCCATCTGGATCGCGAATCGATTCAATCGCGTTGCGATACTCGTTTCGCCAAGCCTTCAAGGCGTGTTGAAACGTGCGGATTGGCGGTAGAGGAACGACTTCGCCGCTCGGCAGCGTCAGGTCGGGGAACTGATCGGCGGCGCGTCCGCGCAGGTCATGTGCGGTGAGCTGTGGCTGCTTCACGACCAGGGCCAGAATGAACGTCTTCACCGCGCCGTCGTTGGCGCGATCGAGAATTCCGGTACCGCGCCGCGCCGCCGAACGATCGACGGCAAGGCGCGACTTCTGACCATGCGCCGCGAAAGCGCGCCAGCGGCGCAGGGTGCGCGGCGTGAGCGACTTCACCTCGACGGTGACCCACGCGGGCGCGCTGACGTTGCCCGCGTTGTAGAGGTCACAGAACAGGAGATCTGTTTGCTTGCGCGACGTTCCGGCGTCGGCCGCGACTTTGTCAGCGAGCGCGAGGATGGCAAGCCTCGCATCGCGCGCCTCGGCGGCGCTGCCGGCGACGTTGACGGCTTCCGGTTCGGCGGCGGCATCGCGCGCCACCGGCGCCGGGACGTCGATCGCATCGGCCGTGCGCGAAAGGTACGCGATGCGGGCGGGCGGCGGGAGGACTTCGAAGCTATACTCAACAGCTTTCGAACCTGCGCGACGGCGACCGATCCAGTTGCACCGCTTGGCGGTGCGACGGACGTTGGTTTCATCCGTCGGCAGTCCCGGTAAACCGACCATCTCGGCGGCTGTGAGATGCGGTTTCATCGGCTCGCCTTCCATTGCTTGTCGGAGGCGAGCGACTGTCGGTCGGCGAAGTCGCGTTGCTCTTTCCACAGTTCGCGATCGATCAGCGCGGCAAACCGCGCATCGATCGCGATCAGGTCGGTGCCGTCGAGAAGCGCGTTGATCAGGCGCGCGTCGCGCGTCGCATGATAAAGCGCGATCAGACGATATGCCGGAACGTTGTTCGTCTCGTTGGCGGTGGACGTGTATTGGTCCAACATCGCTGCTGTGACCCGCTCGCCAAGCTGATCGCTCATCAACGCGGCGATCGTCTCGCGCGAGTGCCCACTGTCCTTGATCGCCGCCGACATCGCTTTCTTGACCCGCGCCGACAGATGCGCGGCGCGCACGCGCTCATCCTCGAACCGCTCCACCGCCGGTGACGGCGTGAGGTTGCGGAACAGATCGAGCGTCGCGGAGTCGCGCGCGCGCTTCACGATGGCCACCTCGCGTCGAAGGCGGCCGGCACGATCGAGAGCGACGGTCGTTCGATGGCGGGACCACGGTGCTCGTTGCGCAGTCGCTCATTCAGCGCGACCAGCGAGAATGTGATGATGATCAGCGTGGCGAAGAACATGCGGAGGGCGGCGAAACGATCAGGCGGCATCGATCATCCCCTGAAGAACGGCGCGATCGCGCGGCAACGACAGCACGTAGCCGTCGCCGCCGTCGTTCGGCCCGATAACGATGGAGTCGAAGCTGATGGTGTGGACCGCGCGGGTGGCGCGGTTACGCAGCGTGAACCCGGCGGAAGATGTCGCGATAATCTCGACGTCGAAGGTGATGCGATCGGCTGGCTGCGCGCTACCCGACGTTGCGTCAACTTCAGTTCGCGGGGAACTTTCTGAGTCGACCTCAGACCTGAAGCACTCGAAGATGAGCGCCAGATTACACACGCGGCGATAGCAACCGCGCCCGACTGAAACTGGAAATGAAAGGATTCGACCGAAAGAACTCATCATCCGGCCCGCCTTGTCAACAATAGCGAATCCTTGGAAATCCGGTTAGCGTCCCTCCGAGAGGTGCCGGCGCGATATCGCTCTGGCCACAAGACCGAAGGTTCGACGCCGAGGACGTCGGCGATCGCACGCTCGCCAGCGAAGTTGCGCCGGCGTAGCGCCACTTTGCAGGCGCTCGGCTCAAGGCCACGCGCCCTAGCGATCCCGACGAGCGTAAGTCCACGACGGTGAACTTCGGCCTTGATGGCATGGCGATCCCACGAAGGAGACATTGGCACCCCTTGCCCTCAAAGCGGCTGGCAGGCCGTTTTTTGAGGGGTCACAAATCACTTTGGTGACACGCATATTCGTAGAGTTCTTCGAGATTCGCAAGAACTTTCCGAAAAGGAGGGACTTTGTCGTTCCAAAAGCGCCTAGAATTGCTGGCGGAAGAGCACGCGAACGGAAATATCTCCGGATTTGCTAGGTTTTGCGGGATCGACGAGTCATCAATCCGACAGTGGATAAAAGGCCCGTCAAAGCCGTCTTTGGACAAGGTGGCGCAAATCGCGCTGGCGTGTTCGCGATCCCTTGATTGGCTCGTTCTGGGCGTCGAGACGTCGGATTCGGTGATTGTTCCGAAGTTGGGCTTTAAAGCGTCTGCCGGAACGGGTGCGCTAGTCCTCGCGGAGGATGCAGGTACCGAGGCGGTTTCTCGGAGCCTCTTGCGACGGTTGGGGTTGCCAGATCGGCACGCGCGGGTGCTCTACGCATCTGGCGATAGCATGAAGCCGACGATTGCCGATGGCGATCCATTGATAGTGGATGCCAACGTTGAGACGTTTCTGGACGGATGGATATGCGTGTTCACAGTGGGCGACGACGCCTTTGTTAAACGGTTGCGGCGCGGCCCTGGACACACGATTATGGTTTCGGACAATCCGGACTGGCCAACGCGGGAGGAGTCGATCCCTTCGGTGGATCACTTCCGGCTCGTCGGCCGGGTACGATGGGTAGGACGGACATTATGAAGTCGATGCTCGCGTTAATCGTCGTTGCGGCCACAATGACAACGGCGCGGGCCGAAGTTCTTTCCGAGCCCTTCGGCATTCGGATGGGCGAGAAGTTATCTGATCTGGATTACACGGCTGCTGGCAGTAGCGACGGCTTTTATCAGCTAAAGTCGGTGCCTAAGCCTCATCGATTAATCCGAAGCTATATGGTCAAAGCGAGCCCAAACGTGGGTGTTTGCGCCATCTTCGGAACACTAGGTCCCGCGCCGACAGCGGACCTCGACAAAGCCGCTACTCAGATGGTCGGTGAAATTGCAGAGATCATTGACGTTCCGCTCCACGTAAACTCCGTGCCAACCAGCCGACACAAGGAGGTCTGGACGTGGGTCACTGACCTTCCGTCTATGGGACGCTGCTCGCACCATCCGACAAATGCGGAGATCATTTCGTGTATGCAGGCGGACGGTAAACGATTGGAAACACCCGTGTCCTGGGTGGCCTTGTCGAAGGATCGCGCGCGCGACGGTGTTGCATCGGCCACGCTTTCGATCAGCTTCAAAAATAGCAAAGGTTGCTCCGACGATAGTCCGCCCAAGGCGGCTCGTTAACGCCCGTTTCCTCTGAAGGCTGCACCGCGCGACGACGCGCACAAACCCGCGTGTTACGCCACTTTCTTGAAATTATAGGATTCGGGCGGTCGCCGGTCGCGATGACCAGACACGCCCGAATCCTCGGCCCCTTCAACCGGATTCATTGAGGAATTTTTCTCGACTAGCCGTATCATGGCCATTTGAAGTTGCGCGGCCGGCTTGCTTGAAGAACCCGTCAAGGCCGCCGGAAGCCCCGTTGAATCAACAGCTTCCCACGCTGTCCCGGTAAATCCCGGATGATCCCGGAGTGGCCATTAGAACTTGCGCGTCACAG
>ERZ778017.741-NODE-741-length-39947-cov-914.610348_pt1 | contig 39947 bp, 34 predicted proteins | sample MGYA00375747_ERZ778017 | MGnify/ENA primary metagenome ERZ778017 (study PRJEB29350, sample SAMN05509838) | bioreactor metagenome | biome: bioreactor; material: wastewater | place: South Africa: University of Cape Town | collected 2014-03-17 ...
TGCGACCGCATTTCACGGAGAGCCACCAACGAAAGAACACGTTGTTGACCACATAGACACGAACAAACAAAATAATCGTCCCGACAATTTACGTTGGGTAACAAGATTAGAAAATATTTTGCTTAATCCAATTACTGCAAAACGTATTGAAATAGTTTGTGGAAGCGTTGAAGCATTTCTTGCCGACCCTTCAAAATTTCGAGACAAATTCCCAGACCCAAATTATGAATGGATGTGTGCTGTAAGTCGTGAAGAAGCACAAGCAAGTAAAGAAAGATTATTGGCTTGGGCTGAAAGCGATAAACCATTACAAGGTGGTTCATTAGGAGAATGGATTTATAACCGAAGTATGTCAAGTCAAGTTTCTGACTATGTTGAAGAAGAATTAGAGCTTGTAAATTCGCTAACTCCAAACGCTGTTCAAAAAGTCCGAAATTGGAAAACACCAAGTGAATTTCCTTGTTGTCCACAAGACAATATTCATAACCCAATAGCTGACTATACTGCAAACTTAGAAATTGGAAATGTATTTTCCCGAAATCAATATACGAGTTCGATTATTGAAAGTTTTGCAATTTCAAAAGACGAAAACACATTGTGGATTATGTGCAAAAGTGGAGACGAGAACTCAATAAAACCTTATTCTTTGGCAGAGATAACCTATCAAGACAATGCTTTCGTTCATAATAGTCTTGGGACTTTTTTCAAGAAAGACGCAGCAGAAAAACAGTTTACACTTGCACAAGGACTTGAATGGACAGGAGCTGACACAATTGATGACTATTGCTAAAATACAATGCCGAACCGCTAACAAGGTATTGCCAAAAGCGGGGCTGAACGGCTTCGATTGGACATTTGTGCAAGGTTCAACATTTGTTCTTCGATTGAACTTTTGTGATAAAATCCCCGCCTTCGGCAATACCCAAAACGTTGGCAGAAATTAACAGAAACACCACCAAGCCAAGAGTGCAACAGAAATTCAGGTGAGTGGCAACAGAAACCAAATTGATGCTGACGGCGGAATATTCTGACACAGCGCCAAATCTGAAGGTAAGACCATTAACTAAACTAAACTAAAAAGTATGAAAATGCTAAAAGGGCTTATTGTACCAATTAAAAAATTCTCTAAAGGAATGCTTGCTCTCATGACAGTAAACTTTCTTGTCATTCTATCTGTATTTATCTTTGATTCATGTAAGAAAACTGAATATGAAAACAGTTCAGCGAAAGAAGCAAACAATAGATTTATGTCTGCTTTGCAAACAAATAAAAAGGCTATTTCCTCAATTTCTTTTTCCGGTAATAGCAAGATCGGTAAACCGTTAATGCAAAATGTTGCGGCTCGATATGCTGACCCGGCTCCTGTACCTGAAGAAGTAACAGGTTATATTCAGTTTCCTTCAGACGAAAGTACTCCAACACCCACATCATTCCAAGAGCCGGAAACTATGGAAGAATTAGTCGATTTGATTCACAATACAAATGCTGTTCTCCAATATGAACCTACTCCTACAAACTCTGATTATCAAATTAATTTACCAGTTGAGACAATAATAAATACTTTAAATCCATTGGTGATAGAGTCAAAACAGTATTTATATTCAAAAGGGTTAACAGAGCAAGATATTCAACAAATGATTCAAGAAGAAAATGCAGCAGAAACAGATTTAATCCCTCTTGTAATGACGTTAACTGCTTACGAAAACACACAAACTGTTGCCCGCAATTATTTGGAATTACTTCCAATCAATAGTGCCTATGCCAAATTAAGTTGGTCAGACGTTGGGTCATGTGCAATGGAAGCAGTAGGTGCCGATGCCTTATATGCATTGTCACAGTCCACTGCTTCGGTATGGTCAGTGGCAGTAATAAAGTCTGTATTTAAGAAAACTGTGAGTAAAATGTTAGGTCCTGTGGGTACAGCTATAGCGGTAGGAGAGTTTGGCTGGTGCTTATGGAGAAAGAGTTAAAACATTAAAACAAATTTATTATGGTTCTTGATCCCTTATTTTTGATTATTGCTTTACTCAGTATAGGTAAAAAATTAGAAAGTGTTTATAAAGCATGGAAAGAAAAAAATAATGAGAAAACAAAGGTGGAATTATTCTTCTTGTTATTGATGGTAGTAATCTTTTTGATTGTGTACTTAGTAGTCAATTGGTTACAAAAGCTTCATTGATAAAAACATTTACCACTTCTGCGAACACATTTCATTGGCAATATGTCGGCTGAACAACAAGTGCTCAATAGTAGTGATACTATTGGGCATTTGTTCTATTTTCGTCTTACTCATTTAAAAAATTCTGCCAACAAAAGGCAATAGCGCGACAGACGTGCATTTTATCAGCTTTTGGTTCGCTGTTCATCAGCAGTTCCGGGCTGAAAATACGCTATTGAGCAACAGAATAAAAATCTCAACTTTTTGTTCGTTTACTGTGCAGACGTTCCGGCAGAAAGTTATAAATTGCCCAGCCATCGCCAATGCATGGCCGTAAGCCGCCATTTTTGGGCAACGTTCACAGTTGGAACCACAACAGAAAAATCATAACTTCGGACAAATATTATTTGAGCAATGTTAGTAGAGCGAACAAGCAAAGAAGTAATTATCAGAATACCAGCTTCGGTAGACACTGAAGATTTGCAAGACTTTTTGAATTATGCACGTTATAAAGAATTGACGGCCAACTTCAAGACCGACCAGGCAGAAGTAGATAAACTTGCCAATGATATAAACGCAAAATGGTGGACTAAAAACAGAAGCAAACTGATTAAATGAAAATTATCGTTGACACAAACATTGTTTTTAGTGCTATGCTTAATTCAAACAGCCGCATCGGAAAAATAATTTTAAACTCAAAAGAACATTTCCAATTTTTTTCCTGCAACTATTTGCAGGTTGAAATTCATAGGCACCGAAATAAACTTTTGAAATTGACAAAACTCACAGAAGACCATCTTTCTGAACTTGAATCACTTGTTACTCAAAAAATAACATTTATTGATGAACGTCTTATACCAAAAGACCTTTTAGTCAAAACCGAAATACAATTGAAAACAATTGACCCGAATGATACTGTATTTGTAGCATTGACAAAACAATTAGAAGGGAAATTGTGGACAGGCGACATGCAACTTTATAATGGCTTAAAAGCAAAACGTTTCAAAGACATTATTTTAACATCAGAATTATCACTGTTGTTAGACGATTTAGAACGAGGCTAAACGGCGGCTTACATCGCATTGGCGATAGCTGGGCGTGACGTGCATTTCATCAGCTTTTTGTTCGCAATTGGGCAGTAGTTCCGGGCTGAAAATACTCTATTGAGCAACAGAATAAAAATCTCAACTTTTTGTTCGTTTACTGTGCAGGGTTCGGGCAGAACTTTCACTGTTCAGCTTTTGTAATTACCTTCGGCTTTGGGTTCGCTATTGGCCGGACGTTCGGGCTGAAACACTTCGAATTCCGGCACGAAAGCAAGCCCTTGGCCGTTGTATGTCATACTGAAAGACTAGACTGTACAGAATGACTATTATAAAAGTGAAACTGAGAATTAACTAAACTTAAGTAATGATGGAATATACACAAGAAGATAATTTACTAATACAGAGCTATTTTACTACTGCGTTTCTTGTAGAATTGAAAAATAATGAATTCTTAAATAGTGATTACTTCAGAAACATTCCATTTGAGGATAAATTCGTTAAAACAAGTTTACCAACAGTTGGAATAGACAATCAAGGAACATTATTGATGATGCTTTACACAATGCTTGTTATCCCCAAACAACTATTGGAAAAAAACTTTCCAGTTGAGTTTGAGTCTTTGAACAGCATTGTGGATAAATTGAAATCAAGTGCTGTATCTACTTATCGGAAAGACTCTGTTAAAATCGATTTTATTCGACACATTAGAAACGCTGTAGCTCACGCAAGAGTTGAATTTAATCCAAATGTTTCTGTAAAGTTCAATGATGAAAATAATGGTGGAGAAAAATGTGAAATTACGATTCCACTTCCAAACATTGGATTGTTTCTTACAGAACTTAAGAAAATATTTATGAAATATATAGAAACCGTAAAAGTCAGGATGAAGTAAAGTACGCCATACAAGAACTAAGGCTTCGTTGGGTGCGAAGCACCAACAATGAAGCTGCATGTTGAACAGCCTGCCCCGATCTCCATCGGGGAAACCGGTTAATATAGAGATGCCATTAAGAGGATTTGAGCTGCCTCGTCAGGTTTGACAACACGCATTTTTACCGGTACAACCGGAACTTTATTTTCACCAGGGATTGAAATTCGAAAATATTCTGTGAGTAAACCGCCATAGCTTTTTGAGTATCAATAACTAAGAATGTGGATAAAAAACTCGTCTTTTTTTTCAATAAAAACGGGGCTTTCCAAAGATTAATGAATTATTTTATATATATTTGTCACGGTTTTTCATAGGATATTGGATTTTAAAACAGGGCTGGATTTTGATCCGGGCCCTTTTTTTATTTTACGGCGTTCTCAAAATGTTCTCTTATCAATCCTGCTTTATGACGCCCCACTGCACTTTCCAATTCATCCGGCGACAATTCTTTAATCCTCTTGACCGATTTAAATTTTTTAAGCAACTGTGTTGCTGTCTCTTTTCCGATTCCCCTGATACCTTCCAGTTCATTCACAAATGTTCCCCGGCTTCTCTGATTTCTGTGGAATGTAATTCCAAACCGATGCACCTCGTCTCTAACCCTGCGTATCAGTTTCAGGCTTTCGCTGTCCCACGGCAATTTGATGGATTCTTTATCTCCCGGGAAGAAAATTTCCTCTTCATTTTTTGCCAGCCCGACAACGGTGGCTTTTCCCATCATTCCGGTTTCTTCAAGCGCCTCCACGGCAGCATTTAACTGGCCCTTTCCGCCATCAATAATGATCAACTGTGGCAGTGGTTTTTTTTCTTCAAGAAGCCTTTTGTATCTTCTTGTCACAATTTCCTTCATGCTGGCAAAATCATTAATGCCCTCTACCGTCTTTATGTTGAACCTGCGGTATTCATCTTTATCGGGCAAACCGTTTTTAAAATAAACCATGGCTGCTACCGGAAAGCTTCCCTGGAAATTGGAATTATCAAAACATTCAATTTGAATTGGCAATTGAGGCAGTTGCAAATCGTGTTGCACTTCTTCCAATACTTTTCTGATTTCTCCCGAAGATTTTTCTTCGAGATGCAGGGTCTTTTTACGTTTTAGTTCATTCAGGAAATAGTTGACATTTTTTACAGAAAGATCGAGCAGTTTTTTCTTTTCTCCTCCTTTTGGAATGGTGACTTTAAAAGGCGCTTCAGCCACATCAAGCCCCATCGGTACGATAACCTCGGGTGCCGAACTTTTAAACTTATTTCTTAGTTCATTGATGGCGAGATATAAAATGTCTTCATCCGTTTCTTCCAGTTTGGGTTCGAGTGGAATGGTCTGGGTTTGTACCACCGTACCATTCTGTACCATTAAATAGTTTACGTAGGCGATTCCTTTATCACGGAGAATTGAAAATACATCCATGTCTCCGAGTAATTTGCTTACCACCACGGATCTCGCCTGATAATTCTCCAGGTCAGCCAGTTTGGTTTTTATCTGGGCAGCCTTTTCGAATTGAAGATTATCTGCGTAGTATTTCATTTCTTCTTTGTACCGATCGATGACAGGCGCAAGATTCCCTCGCAACATCTGCCTTACCTGTTTTAATCCTTCTTCATAATCTTCCCTGCTTTGCAATCCTTCGCACGGGCCTTTGCAATTGCCAAGATAATATTCAAGGCATACTTTGAATTTTTTTCTGGCAATATTCTGATCCGTAAGATTTAGTTTACAGGTGCGGAGCGGAATGAACTCTTTAATGAAACGAAGCAATTCCCTCACCTTGCCAACAGAAGTAAACGGGCCAATGTATTCCGATCCGTCGGGAATGATTCTCCTGGTTAAAAAAATCCTGGGGAAGGGCTCATTTTTGATGACGATGTAGGGATATGATTTATCATCCTTGAGGTTGATGTTATATTTCGGCTGATGTTCTTTGATCAGCGAATTTTCCAAAAGGAATGCATCCTGCTCAGAATTGACAATGGTAAATTCGATGTGGGCTATTCTTTTTACAAGTTCGTGGGTTTTGTATCCTGTAAAGGTTTTTGTAAAATAAGAACTTACCCGTTTGCGGATATTTTTTGCTTTGCCGACATAGATCAGTTTATTACCCTCGTCGAAGTATTTATAAATCCCGGGTTGATTAGGTAATGTTTTTAGTATGTTTTGAAATTCTTCTTTTGTCATTGTAAGGTCTCCTGAATAAACCTATTCATTAAAATCCCATTTTACTTTCACTTCTTTGACCTGGCCCCCGACAATGGTGCGGATAGAAAACCATTTGCCCGCTTTCCAGGTCAATTGCCTGGTGGTATCTCCGTTTTCCTTTACCAGGTAGATGCGTTGTACTTTGTTATTTGTTGTATCCACATACACATCTATTTTGGTCAGGTCAAAATCTTTCGGCAATCCTTGTTTGGGGGAATAGGTAAAAGTGTAAGACCCTGTGGTCCGGTCCAAAAAAGAATTGCCTGTGTAATACTGATGCAGGCTTGCAGAATCTATTTCCGGATGCAGAAACGGATACGCTTCTTTCCTGACATCTTCTCTTTTTATCCAGACAGAATCCGTTTTACCGTTCGCCATAATTGTTTCAAGTGGTGTCACCTCCATTTTTTCTGTTTCATCAATTTGCCCGAGCAAATAATCTGTTACCGGAAATACGGGTAAAATGGTTTCTGCGGTATCAGTATGAACAATTTGTTGAGGATCCTCAGTTTTTTTTGAATCCTTGCAGGAAAAAATCCACATGGAAAATGCGAGTAAAATCAGGTATCTGTTTAGCATTTACAAATTTACAATTATTCGTCCGCCTGCAAATAACCGTAAAACATCTCCTCTGTTATTTTAGATAACCTTTAAGATCATCCGGTCTTGATTAACTCGCTGAATTATGGCATATTTGTGAATCACGATCAATTCAATGAAATATTTACTATTCGTATTCTCTGCCTTCTTATTAATAAATAATGCAAGTGGCCAGCAAACATTTTATTCAATTACCGGAAAGGTTACCGACGCAAAAACGGGAAGCCCATTGGCATTTGCATCAGTTGCTGCGCAGAACACAACCATTGGAACACTGACCGATTCTCTCGGTAATTTCAAAATGAGATTGCCCGAAGGAGGATATACGTTGACGGTCTCATACACGGGGTATGAGCCTCAGAGTATAAGAATCAGCGGGACCACAGCCGGTGAACCCCTGACTGTTGCTTTGGATGCTGAAACAAAATCCCTCGAAGAGGTGTCCATTGTTTTTGATGCCGAAGTGAAGGATGGATGGGACAAGTACGGGCAATTTTTTATTGAGAATTTTATCGGGCAATCAAATTTTTCAAAGGCATGCATCATCCGGAATCCTTCATCTCTTCATTTTTATTTTTATAAAAAAAGAAATGTGTTGAAGGTGATTGCCAAAGATCCTGTCATTGTCGATAATTTTGCATTAGGTTATACCCTGACGTTTTCGCTGGATTCACTCGTTAATGATTACAATACCCGGACATGCTCTTATGTAGGATATCCGATGTTTGAAGAAATGCAGGGAACCAATGAACAAAAATATACCTGGGCCAAAAACAGAAATAATATTTACTACGGATCTCTTTTACATTTTATGCGTTCATTGTATAAAAAAACATTGGTACAGGACGGATATGAATTGCGACTGGTAGTCAAAACACCCACCGAAGAAATTCCGGTTCCGGTTAAAGATCCTTATGGTGCATTGAGGTATTTAACTGACTCAACAGGTGTTGCTGAAATTCAGCCTACCGAAAATGAAGTGGCAGTGATTTACCACAGAGAGAGGCCGGAAGTTGCTTATCTTATGATGGATCCAAAGGCAAATAAAAACTTTCAGATATCTACTTTGGTATTCGACAACCAACCCACCTTCATTGAGAAGAACGGGTATTATTATCCGCAGGAAGAAATAGTGACCAATGGGTATCTCGGTTTCAAAAAGATTGGAGATATGCTGCCGTACAATTACAACCCGCTGCCCATAACCGGTGACGACAAAAATTAAATTTAATTACTTCCCTCTTACCTTTTCCCAAATTTCAGGAAGCCTCCTCGCCAACAGAATTTCTTTTCTCTTGCTGTAATATTCTTCAGCGGGTGAACCAAAATAACTTTTGTTTCCTTCAAGGCTATTCGCTACGCCCGATTGAGCCATCACCATTGCATTGTCTCCGATGCTGATTGTTTTATTTACTCCGACCTGGCCCCAGAGAATGACACCTGTTCCTAAAACGGTTCCGCCGGCAATGCCGCATTGGGCAGCTATCAGGCAATTCCTGCCGATGATCACATCATGACCAATATGAACAAGGTTATCAATTTTTGTTCCTTCTCCGATTCTTGTTACATCACTTACTCCGCGATCGATGGTACAATTAGAACCGATGTCAACATGAGATTCAATAATTACTTCGCCGCACGAATTCATTAATTGGTACCATACATCTCTGTCCTTTTTTCCATTGTAATAAAAAGCATTACCGCCAATAACAGAACCCGAATGAATCTCAACGTGATCTTTTATGGTCACATTATCATAGATGGTAACGTTGGGATGGATAATAACTTCTCTTCCGATTTTTACCTGATTCCCGATAAATACACCAGGCATAATTACCGCAGTCGGATCAATCTCAGAAGTGGAGCTGATCATTTGATGGGAAGGAGTGAAAGGGCGGAAGTGACTGACAATTTTTTGATAAGCTTCAAAAGGGTTGTCCGAAATCAACAACGTCTTTCCTTCCGGTACATCGGTTTCCTGGTTGATGATAATAAATGTCGCATCGCTTTTCAGGCAAGTGTTGTAGTACTTGGGATGATCTACAAAAACGATATCGCCTTTTCTTACTCTGTGCAATTCGTTGATGCCGGTTGCAGATGCATTGACATCTCCTGAAATTTTTGCATTGATAAAATCTGCAAGCCAGAGAGCAGTAACAGGTGAAGGAAAATTCATAAAAAAATTTTTTCAAAGATACTATTCAGTTAAGTGGTGCTGCCCCGTGTTTTCTTTTCAAACAATAAGGATGAATAAAAGATCGTTTTTGTTTGGAATTTGCCGGGCGATGCAATCTGAAAAAAATAAAAAGTGAATTGCATTATCCACAACCCGTATAAAAATGTTGATAAAAAAATGAAAGATTTTTTTTCGTTTAGTAAAAAATATATTTAATATTGTGTAGGGAATTTTTATTCCCGTTCTTACTAACCCATATACATAACAAGGCCCGTCAATAAAAATGCGGGCTTTATTATTTTTTTGATGTTTTACTTCCAAACTTTTTTCCGAAGTGAATCGTTATTTTTTTATTTACAAACCTTATCGCGTGTTGTCTCAGTTTACTTCTGAGAGTGATAAAAAATGTCTGAAAGATTTTTTCTCTGTTCCTTCAAATGCTTATCCGGTGGGGCGTCTGGACTATGACAGCGAAGGGTTGTTGATAATTACGGATGATAAAAAACTGAATCATTTATTGCTCGATCCCCGGCGCGGACACAAGCGTGAGTATTTTGTACAGGTAGAGGGGATCCCTTCCACATATCAGATTTCGATGCTTGAGAAAGGAGTTGGGATTTCGATTGACGGGAAAAAATATTTAACCATGCCATGTGAAGTATCGGTTTTGGATAATCCGCCGGATGTTCCGGAAAGATTTCCTCCGATAAGAGTGAGAAAAACAGTACCCGACAGTTGGCTGAGATTAATTTTAAAGGAAGGAAAAAACCGGCAGGTCAGAAAGATGACAGCCGCAGTTGGGTTGCCTACCCTGAGACTAATCCGATGGAAAATTGAAAACCTGTCTGTAAAAAATTTGCATCCGGGAGATATGATGGAAATCACAAAGAAAGATTTGTATAACTTGCTCCACTTAAAATAAGAATTCATGATTAAATCGATGACAGGTTTTGGCAGGGCAGAGGGAACGGTAAAAGACAATACGTATATTGTTGAAATCAGGACATTGAACGGAAAACAACTGGATGTGAACCTAAAACTTCCTGCACTTGTAAAGCCCTATGAATTCGATATCAGGACCATGTTGCAGGAATCTCTGATCAGAGGCTATGTTGAATGTTTTATTTCTGTCAGGCAAAACGGAAGTATCAAACCCGTGGTGATAAACACCGGCCTGATCAAAAGTTATTTTGCTCAGATGAAAGAGGTTGCTGCCGAATTAGACACAGATACAAATGGAGTACTGGCAGCCATTTTGCGATTGCCGGAGGTGGTAAGCCCTTCTAACGAAGTAGCGGATGATGAAGAATGGAATGGTTTGAAACAAGTGATTGCGGAAGCATTGAAAGCGACCAATGATCACAGGGAAGATGAAGGAAAAGCATTGCAAAAGGAACTTGAAACCAGGGTGCTGAATATTCAGAAACTCGAAACCGAAGTAGCGCGGCTCGAACCTTTGCGGAGAGAAAGGATCAGGGAAGAATTGCAAAAACATATTGAAGAAAACAGCGGCAAAGAATCATTGGACCCGAACCGGCTTGAACAGGAAATTATTTATTACATCGAAAAAATTGACATCAGGGAAGAACAGGTAAGGTTGAGAAATCATTGTAAATATTTCTTTGAGATTCTTAAAAATGAAGAAATCTCGAACGGTAAAAAACTCGCTTTTTTGTTGCAGGAGATGGGGCGCGAGATCAATACGACCGGATCAAAGGCCTATGATGCCGATATTCAGAAGTATGTAGTTCTGATGAAAGATGAATTGGAGAAAGCAAAAGAACAAACTTTTAATGTGTTATAAAATAAGGGTATGGTAAAAAAGATTGTGCTTTTTATTGGGATCGTTTTGTTGTTGACTTCGGTTGGATGTATCAATATCAATCTTTTTGAAAAGCAGGTGCCTGTTCCTTCCCAGCGATGGAGCTACGGATTCGTACCGGAATTTAAATTTTCCATTAACGATACTGTTTCACGGTTCAGAATTTTTGCTGTTATCCGGCATACCGATCGATACCAGTTTAATAATATCTGGCTGCGTATTGGTTTAAAAGGCCCCGGCACCGATTCAGTAAAATACCAGAATATGAATCTGCAACTTGCAGACAATAAAAAATGGTTTGGTGAAGGTGTGGATGATATTTATGAAGTAAGGGTTTTAATGAATCCGGGAGCAGTATTTAAAAAAGCCGGAGATTATACTTTCAGCGTTGCACAGATCATGCGCGAAAATCCGTTGCCCGACATTATGAATGTGGGAATCAGAATTGAAAAAATTGAATAAGGAAAAATGGTATAAAATACCGGGATATGAAGGCTGGTTTTAAAAAAAGAAGGATAACGCTGATTTATTTTTTTTATTGGTTTATGGTCAGCTACATGATAGCAGCGCTGGTCTTCTGGTACATTGCATTAAATATCCAGAATGAGCAAATTACCAGATTCAAAGTACTCAGCCTTGACAAGGACAGCATCAGTTACACGTCAAATTTTTCGCAGATAAAAGTTGAGGAAGAAACAAAAACTTTTCAATACATCGGAGAAGGCCTTACTTTTTTATTATTGATAATTGCAGGGGCTGTTGTTGTTTTCAGGATGCTCCGGAAACAATTGCTTTTGTCCAAACAGCAGAAGGATTTTATGATGGCTATCACGCATGAACTCAAAACGCCAATCGCAGTTCTTAAACTGAATCTGGAAACCATGCAGAAACGGAAGTTGGATAGCGAACGGCAAAACAAATTGATGATGGCATCACTTTCTGAAACGGACAGGTTGAATGCTTTGTGCAGCAATATGCTTTTATTAAATGAAATGGATGCCCTCGGCTATGTTATTACAAAAGAAGATATCCTGCTGAACGATATTATTTCAGAATGTATCAATGATCACAGATCGAGAAATCCGGACAGGGATTTTATCGCTGAAGTGGAACCCGGGCTTCGTTTAATCGGAGATCACATGATGCTGAAACTGGCATTGAACAACCTTCTTGATAATGCAATAAAATATTCTTCGAAAAATGTACCCGTTGTCGTCAAAGGATGGCACAGCGCGGACGCTGTAAACATTCAGGTGATTGATGAAGGTGAAGGAATTTCAGAAACAGATACTAAACGGATTTTTGAAAAGTTTTACAGGGGAGCCGGTAAACGTGTGAAGGGAACGGGTATCGGGCTTTACGTGACAAAACAAATTGTTAATCAAAATAAAGGTTCTTTGTCCTTTCAACCCAATCGTCCCAAAGGAAGCATTTTTACAATTAGCTTTGCATCTTAAAATTTTTTAAAATGAATAATCAACAGGAAGCATCGGTTCTGCTTGTGGAAGATGAAGAAAACCTGCAGAGTACGCTCCGGTTGAATTTTGAGTTGGAAGGTTATTCTGTGACATCGGCTTACACCGGCCCTGAAGCTTTGGATGCAATCCGCGATGAACATTTTGATGTGATCATTTTGGATGTAATGCTTCCGGAGATGGATGGAATTACCGTTTGTGAAAACATCAGGCTCACTCATCCGGATATTCCGATTCTCATTTTGAGCGCCCGGAATCAAAGTGCAGACCGGGTACTGGGCCTTACAAAAGGTGCGGATGATTATCTGACCAAACCTTTTAATCTGGAAGAGCTTCTGCTGCGTGTTAAAAATCTTGTCCTGAAGGGCAGGAGGCTTGCCGAACGAAAACCTGTTTCTCAAATGTATTCTTTTGGAAATAACACCATTGATTTTAATACTTTGGAAGCCGTTTCTTTTTCAGGAGAAAAAATTACACTCACCAAAAAAGAAGCAATGCTTCTGAAGCTGATGATTGAAAATAAGAATGAAGTAGTAACGCGCGAAAAAATCCTTCAGGCTGTTTGGGGATATAATGTTTATCCGACCACACGCACGATTGATAATTTTATTCTCAGTTTCAGAAAATATTTTGAAGCAGATTCCAAGCATCCCAAATATTTTCATTCGGTCAGGGGAATTGGCTATAAGTTTACTGATGAAGAATGACTTTGTCAGTTACACGTTGGTATAGCATTTCGTATTGAGGTACGATTTTGTCAATATCAAATTTCCTCGCCTGAGCCAATGCATTTTCTTTCATCGATTCGAAGAGAGAAGGGTTTTGCAAAATCCTGAGTGAATCTGCGGCCATCTTATTCACGTTGCCAATGTCACTTAAGAAACCGGTTTTTCCTTCGATGTTAATCTCGGGCAATCCTCCGACATTTGTACTGATTACCGGTACCTGCGCTGCCATTGCTTCCAGCGCTACCAACCCGAAAGATTCGTACTCGCTTGGCAATAAAAACAAATCCGAAATAGCCAGGATTTCTTCCATCTCTTCCTGGCGGCCAAGAAAACGTACATCTTCACAAAGCGCTCCGTGCCTGCACAAATCTTCAATTTTTGAACGTTCCGGCCCGTCGCCAATCAGCAACAATTTTGCAGGAATCTGTTCCCTTATCTGGGCAAAAACTTTAATCACATCTTCCACTCTTTTGACCGGCCTGAAATTGGAAGCATGTGCAATAATTTTTTCTCCATTCGGTGCAATTACCTGTCTGAAAGGAGTCACGGGTTTTTTATCAAATCTTTTTACGTCGACAAAATTGTAAATAACCTGTATTTCTTTTTCGATTTCAAAATTCTTGTAAGTTTCGTCTCTGAGATTTTTCGAAACTGCTGTGATGGCTGAGCTTTCATTGATGGAAAAAGTAACCACCGGCGAATAGGTTTTGTCTCTTCCCACCAGCGTAATATCTGTTCCATGCAATGTAGTGACAACGGGAATATCGATTCCCTGCCGTGCTACAATCTGGCGTGCCATATATGCAGCAGAAGCGTGCGGAATGGCATAGTGTACATGTAAAAGATCCAGTTTGTTATTCATGATCACATCCACCATCGTACTTCCGAGTGCTGTTTCATAAGGTGGGTAATCAAACAATGGGTAGGTAGGAACCCTCACTTCGTGATAAAAAATATTGGTATGAAAACCACCCAGTCTTACGGGTTGCTGATAGGTAATAAAGTGTATGTTGTGCCCCTTTTCAGAAAGGGCTTTTCCCAATTCCGTTGCCAATACGCCGCTGCCCCCAAACGTAGGATAACAGACTATTCCAATATTCATTTTTTAAATTTTAATATCTCCACTTGTAGTGAATCGGAGTGCAATTTACGATTATGGTTGCTCGTACGGAAAATTGGATGCGAATATCAAATTTGAATTGAAAATCCGGTTTTCCTAAAACTCCTTTTTATCGAAGAATATCATGAAAACAAAATTCGTTCGAAACCGGTTATGGTATTACATCTCCCTGAATTTTTTATTGATATTACTGATCAGTGATGGCCCCTGGTAAATGAATCCGGTGAAAATTTGTATCAGCACTGATCCCTGATTGATTTTTTTAATGGCATCACCGGCTGTAATGATCCCACCGCTTCCAATAATGGGTATTTTTTGATTTGTTTTGTCTGATACATATTTTATCAAATCATTACTCCTGTCTAAGAGAGGTTTGCCACTCAGGCCACCGGCGCCTATTTTGTCAATCTTTTCTCTTTTCGTTTTGCAATGTTCCCTCGATATGGTTGTGTTGTTTATTATCAGGCCGTCTAATTTTATTTCGATTGCAAGATTCAGGATATCGTTCAGATCATTTTGGTTGAGGTCGGGTGCTATTTTCAAAAAGATGGGCTTAAAATATTTTTTTTCTTTGTTGAGAAATATGAGATGAGCAAGGATTTTTTTCAACTCCTCTTTTTGTTGCAGGTCGCGAAGCCCGGGTGTATTGGGAGAACTTACATTTACCACGACATAGTCCGTCACAGGTGCGATTTTTAAAAAACACGTTTCATAATCTTTCCATGCATTTTCGTTTGGAGTGATTTTATTCTTCCCGATATTCCCGCCGATGATTGTCTTGGATCTGTTCTTCTCCCTGAATATTTTTACTCTATCCGCAACTTTTTCTACTCCGTCGTTATTAAATCCCATCCGGTTAATCAATGCCTGGTCTTTGGGCAACCTGAATAATCTCGGTTTCGGATTTCCTGACTGAGGCAATGGGGTTACTGTTCCGATTTCTATAAATCCAAAACCGAGGAGAGAAAGTTCGTCGAGATATTTTGCATTTTTATCAAAACCAGCCGCAAGCCCTACAGGATTTTTGAATTGTAAACCGCACAATGTTACAGGAGAATCAGGCGGGCAAAACATTTTCCTGATTATTTGCTTCGCAAAAGGGAGTTTGCAAATTACTTTCAGGACATCCATAGTAAAGTAATGCGCTTTTTCTGCATCAAGAAGAAATAAGAACTTTCGCAACAGGGAATAAAGCATGCGGCGAAGATAGTTTTAGAAAATTTTATAATTATTTTTTTTTGATTTCCGGCAGACAAAAATGAAACTTTATACAGTGAATTTTAAGTATGGATGCCATCGCCAGGAATCTTTATGAATAGCGGGTTTTGCCGAGTTCTTTCTCTTAAATACAATGAGTTGAGCGTAGAAAAATGTTGATTATGATCTCATTCTTTTGTGACTGTTCGATTGAATTCATGAAGGGATTTTTTGAAAAAAGATTTTGAAGTTTCAGAATTGCATCTAATATTTGCAGCCAGTTCTTTGCAATCCACTTATCAAGAAAGGCAGAGGGATATGGCCCGATGAAGCCTTAGCAACCTGACTTGCTCTGTAACAAGAGTATTCAAAGGTGCTAACTCCATCCCCACAATGATGTGGGGACAGATAAGACAGTTCAAGGTTTTGAATTTAAAAAAACGTTGCTGCCGAAGCAACTTATAATATTAACTCACCTGATGCTGTCAGGTGAGTTTTTTTTTTGAAAGGTTCATAACAACCGGCTGTGATTTTTTGCGAGTGGATTTTAAAAACATTATTAAACCATTTAAAAAAAATTAAACAACCGAAAATGAACAATGTGACATCTCTGTTAAACAGCATTCCAACAGACCCACTGACAGGCGCTATTTCAGTGCCTATTTACCAGACATCAACTTTTATTCAGGAAGCCCCCAATGTAAACAAGGGCTACGATTATTCGAGAACCGGGAATCCGACCCGCGATGTTCTTGAAAAGGTTGTAGCTAAACTCGAACACGGCACCACCGGCGCCGCTTTTGGCAGTGGCCTCGCAGCCATCGATGCTGTGGTAAAACTCTTAAAATCCGGCGATGAAATCCTTGCTGTGGATGATATTTACGGAGGGGCATTCCGTATGTTCAATGATATTTATCAAAAGTTCGGCATTAAAGTAAACTATGTGGATACCACAAAAGTTGAAAATGTGGTGGATGCTTTCACACCCGATACTAAATTGGTTTGGATTGAAAGCCCGACCAATCCCACTCTGAAAATATCTGACATTGCGGCTATGGCTTCCGTTGCCCATGCAAATGATGCGCTTCTTTGTGTGGACAATACATTTGCTTCACCCGTTCTGCAAAATCCTTTGGAGTTGGGGGCTGATATTGTTGTTCACAGCGCTACCAAATATCTGGGCGGACATTGTGATTTAATTGCGGGAATTGTTGTAACAAAAAATGAGGAACTCGGTGAAAAAATAAAATACATCCAGAATGCCAGTGGTGCCATTCTTGGTCCGTTTGATAGCTGGTTGATTATCCGTGGGCTTGAAACTTTGTATGTGAGGGTTCAGCGTCATTGTGAAAGTGCTTTGAAAGTAGCTCAATACCTTGAAAAGCATCCTGCAATAGAAAAAGTTTTTTATCCCGGATTAGCTTCTCATGTTAATCATGATGTTGCAGCAAAACAAAGCAAGGCCTTTGGTGGAATGATTTCTTTTGTTTTAAAAAATGATACAATAGAAATTGCTGATGAATTAGTGACCAGTACAAAATGTTTCAAACTGGCCGAGAGCCTCGGCGGAACAAAAAGCCTGATATGTCATCCGGCGCAAATGACGCACGCTTCTATGCCTGCCGAAATCAGAAAATCTCACGGTGTGAGTGATGGATTGGTAAGGCTTTCTATCGGGCTGGAAGATCCGGAAGATTTGATAGCGGATCTGGAACAGGCATTGAATAAAATTTTGAAATCAAAAAAAGAAAAAGCTGCTTTGACAGCCTGAACAGAATATGAAAACGAATAATAAATTGGTATTGGGTTTTTTTGGATTTGGTGTTGTGGGGGAAGGTGTATATAAAGTCATCGGACAGACGCCCTCTCTTTCGGCCAGGATCAAAAAAGTTTGTATTAAAAATCCGGATAAGCCCAGAAATGCCCCGCGCGAGTTGTTTACCACTGATGCAAATGAATTGTTGAATGATCCCGAAATCAACATTATTGTCGAAATGATTAATGATTCAGATGCTGCGTTCAATATAGTTTCTACCGCAATGAAAAACGGGAAAAATGTGGTGAGCGCCAGTAAAAAGATGATTGCAGAACATTTGCCTGAATTGCTCGCTCTGCAGAAGGAAACCGGATTGTCTTTGCTTTATGAAGCTGCGTGTTGTGCTTCCATTCCGGTAATCCGTAATCTGGAGGAATATTATGACAACGATTTATTGCATTCCATCAGCGCTGTGGTAAATGGTTCTACCAATTATATCCTTTCAAAAATGTTTGAAGAAAAGCTCACTTTCAAAAATGCCCTTCTTCAGGCACAGCAATTGGGATTTGCAGAGAGCGATCCTACACTGGATGTAGATGGGTATGATGCGTTGAATAAATGGACATTTTTGCTGACACATGCGTACGGAATAATTCCGGAAAAAGGACAATTGGTATTTACGGGGATTCAGAATATTAATGAGCAGGATGCTGCAGTTGGCGCTCAAAAGGATTGTGTTATCAGGCTTACGGCTTATGCAAAGAAACTAAAAACGGGAAAAGTTGCTGCTTTCGTTTTGCCCAGGTTTGTGAAACAGGATGATCTGCTTGCTTTTATAAAAAATGAATTTAACGGTGTGGTCATCGAAAGTTCTTTTGCGGATAAACAGTTTTTTTATGGGAAGGGTGCAGGCAGTTATCCTACAGCTTCCGCTGTGTTGAGCGATATTTCGGCGCTTCGTTATGGGTATAAGTATGAATATAAAAAGCTGTATCATCATGAACAGGGAGTGCTGACCAATGATTTCTTTGTGAAGGTATATGTGGGCTTCACCGATTGGAAATATGTAAGGAAAGATGAGTTTGAAAGTGTTGAGGAATGGAATTCAAATAATAAAGTGAATTATCTCGTTGGAATTATTCATTTCAAAAAATTGTTTCAGTCTGATTGGTGGAAAAAGAATGGAGTCAGTCTTGTACTGACATCGGATCCGATCATTGAGTCGCTTGATGTGGTTCGATTGAAAAAGAGAAGTCTTGAATTGGCAGGATATACGGGATAAAAGTTTTTTATCCGGCCCAGCTTTCTCTGTCGAGGCTTCGGTATTGAATGGCTTCGGCAAGATGTTCCGGCCTGATGTCTTCACTTTGATCCAGATCTGCAATTGTCCGGCTCACTTTTAAAATCCGGTCATAGGCTCTCGCCGAAAGACTTAGTTTTTCCATAGCCGTCTTCAAAAGATTGGTGCCGGCTTGTGAGATGACACAAACTTCTTTCAGCATTTTGCTGCTCATTTGGGCATTGGCATAGATACCCTCATGGCCTTCATACCGCTTTGCCTGTATCTCTCTGGCCGCGATTACTCTTTGTCTGATCGACTCACTTTTTTCGGATTGCCGGTTTGAACTAAGCTCATTAAAATTCACCGGTGTTACTTCCACATGCAAATCAATTCTGTCGAGCAACGGGCCTGAAATCTTATTCAGGTATTTCTGAACGGCCCCGGGAGGGCATGTACACTCCTTTTCGGGATGGTTGTAATATCCGCAGGGACAGGGATTCATAGAAGCGATTAGCATAAAACTTGTTGGGAAATCCAGCGCCACCTTCGCGCGTGAAATTGTTACTCTTCTTTCTTCCATTGGCTGGCGCATGACTTCAAGAACTGTTCTTTTAAATTCAGGTAATTCATCCAGAAATAATACTCCGTTATGAGCCAGTGAAATTTCTCCCGGCTGAGGAACGCTTCCGCCTCCCACCAGAGCTACATCGGAGATGGTATGGTGCGGCGATCTGAAAGGGCGTTTGCTGATTAATGTAGCATTGGACGGGAGTTTTCCGGCAACGCTGTGTATCTTGGTTGTCTCCAATGCTTCCTGAAGGCTGAGCGGTGGCAAAATGGTAGGCAACCTTTTGGCAAGCATCGTTTTTCCGGCCCCGGGAGGACCGATCAATATTGCATTGTGTCCTCCGGCTGCTGCAATTTCCAAAGCACGTTTGATGTTTTCCTGCCCTTTCACGTCTGAAAAATCTACTTCGAAATGGCTTTGTGCTTCGGCAAATTCTTCCCGTGTATTAACCCTGAGTGGTTCCAGTTTGCTATTGCCATTCAACAGATCGATAACTTCTTTGATGTGGCCTACTCCATATACATCGAGGTTGTTGACCATGGCTGCTTCCCTGGCATTTTCCACGGGCACGATCAATCCTTTGAAATGTTCTTTGCGCGCCTGAATGGCTATGGGCAACGCGCCTTTGATGGGACGTATATATCCATCGAGAGCGAGTTCGCCCATCATGATATATTGTTCGAGCAAATCACCACATTCGATTTGATTACTTCCCGCCAATACCCCAATTGCAATCGGGAGGTCAAATGCAGTTCCGCTTTTGCGGATATCCGCAGGCGCCATATTCACTATAACCTTAGTTCTTGGAAAAGTATAACCATTGGTCTTGATGGCGCTCGTCATTCTTTCAACACTCTCTTTGATGGCATTGTCGGCAAGACCGACGATGGTTACAAATCCACCGTTGGTGACATCTACTTCAATGGTAATGGTAATGGCTTCCACCCCATAAACAGCGCTTCCGAAAGCTTTGACTAACATGCGCTGAAAATAGTCAAAAAAAATGTAATGGCTACGGGAAAATCACCCGATTTTAAATTACGGTGGGAAGAATTTTATTCGATATTTTCTATAATCCCTGCAATTCCCTGGCCGCCGCCCACACAGGCAGTCACAATTCCATATTTCTTATGCAGGCGTTTTAAGTCATTGATGATTTGAACTGTGAGTTTAGCTCCGGTACATCCGAGCGGATGTCCCAATGCAATAGCGCCACCGTTGATATTTACTTTATCCGGATTCAATCCGAGTTTTCGAATGACAGCAACACTTTGCGAAGCGAAAGCTTCATTTAATTCTACAAGATCAATGTCATTCAGCGACATTCCTGCTCTTTTCAAAACCTTTGGTACGGCCGCCATGGGTCCTGTTCCCATGATACGCGGATGTACACCGGCGCTCAGGCAATGTACGATTCGTGCGATAGGTTTTAATCCGAGTTCATTCATCATTTTTTCACTCATCACAATTGCGAAAGCTGCGCCGTCACTTGTTTGTGAAGAATTACCTGCGGTTACAGTTCCGCCTGCGGCAAATACAGGTTTTAATTTTGAAAGTACTTCCATGGTTGTACCCGGGCGAACCCCTTCATCGGTATCAAAAACGAAAGATTTTTTTTGAATTTTATTGTCTTTTCCGACAAACGTCTGCTCTACATTAATTGGTATAATACCATTTTTGAAATATCCGTTTTTGATGGCATTGGCTGCGCGTTGATGGCTGCGGACAGCAAATTCATCCTGGTCTTCACGGGTGACATTAAATTCCTTGGAAACCGCTTCAGCCGTCAATCCCATGCTTATGAAATAATCCGGATTGGTACTGGCCGCCTGATATGAGGGAACAGGTTTCCAGCCCATCATCGGTACCATGCTCATGTTTTCTGTTCCTCCTGCAATAATACAATCCGCCATACCTGCCCTGATTTTTGCAGTGGCAATAGAAATCGTTTCAAGGCCACTTGCGCAATAACGGTTTACTGTCATTCCCGGAATATTAATTCCCAAAGCGCGTACACTGATCATCCTTCCGATTTGCAATCCCTGTTCTGCTTCGGGAACGGCATTGCCCACAATCAGATCGTCAACTCTTTCTTTATCCAGTTGTGGAATTTTTTCGAGCATTCTGGTAATTACTTCAACGGCTAAATCGTCTGAACGGTAAAATCTTAAACTTCCTTTATGGGCTTTTCCGACTGCTGTACGATACGCGGCTACGATATATGCTTCCATCAAATTTTATTTTGTATAAAGATAGTTGTTTATCTAACTATTTTTTATTTCTATTTATTTAAAGTATCTGGCAACCACTGGAATCCTTCTCCCCGGGCCGAAAGCTTTAGGTGAAATTCTAAGTATCGGGCAGAATTGATGCCGTTTGAATTCGGCTTTGTTCACCAATCTGATAACCAAATCAACCACTTTGGGATTATAACCCATTTTCAAAATTTCATCCGGCTCTCTCGATTTTTCAATGTATTGATACAAAACCGGATCCAATTGATCATAGGGTGGCAAACTCTGTGAATCGTATTGCCCGGGCCTGAGTTCAGCCGATGGCTGTTTATGAATGATATTCTTTGGAATGATTTCTTTCTCTTTATTAATGTGCCTTGCCAATTCATAAACCTGGAGTTTGTAACAATCTCCCATCACAGACAATCCGCCGGCCATATCACCATAAAGCGTACCATACCCGACAGACAATTCACTTTTGTTGCTTGTGTTGAGCAATACACAGCCCAATTTATTTGCGATGGCCATCAGAATGTTTCCCCTTGTCCTGGCCTGGATATTTTCTTCTGCAACATCGGGTTTTGTGTTTTTGAAAACTGGTTGTAGCGTATTTAAAAAACTATGGTAAATATTTTCTATCGGAAGGATATAATAGGGTGAACCCAGATTGCGGCATAATTGCTCTCCGTCCGAAATACTGTGGCTGCTGCTGTATTGCGAAGGCATCAGAACAGATAATACATTTTCTTTTCCGAGGGCTTCACATGCAAGAGCCAGTGTTACAGCGCTGTCGATGCCACCGCTGTTTCCAACGATGGCTTTTTGCAAACCAAGCTTTGAAAAATAGTCTCTGATTCCATGAATAATGGCTTTCCTGACCTGATCGATATTTAAGGCGGGATCCAGTTTTTCCGGATCGAGTTGCTGGTTGGGCAATTCATTATTGGATTCAATGATTGGAGAATCCACTTTGCCGTTATCATCTACAATGATGCAGGCTTCATCCTCATCAAACTGTGCAAGCTGTTTACACAGGTTTGCATCCTTATCAAATACAAGAGATAGCCCATCGAAGATGGTTTGTGTTTGTGCTCCTGTTGCATTTACATAAACCATGGGAAGTTTATATTTCAAAACATTCTGTTTTACTGTGGCCTTCCTGTCTTCATCATGTGTGTAATCAAATGGAGAAGCTGAAATATTGATCATGATGTCAGGATGTTCTTTCATCAATTGATCCATCGGACAAATCCGGTAAAGTGGATTGTCTCCCAGATTCCAGATGTCTTCGCAAACGGTCAACGCAATCTTTTTTCCTTTAAACAAAATGGTTTTCCATTCGTATGCGGGTTCAAAATATCTGTATTCATCAAAAATATCATAGTTGGGTAAACATGTTTTCTGGATTGTTGTTTGAATTTTTTTGTCAAACAGGAAATAGGCAGAATTAAAAAGATCTTTTCCGCGGGGCGATACATTGCGTTCGGGAGCACCGATAATCACTGCGATACCATCTGCATGGGCAGCGATTTCATGTACAGCTTTCAGGGAATTATCAATGAATTCATTGAAGTTGAGCAGGTCGGCGGATGGGTAACCGCAAACACTCAGTTCGGTAAATACTACCAGGTCTGCACCATTCTCTTTTGCTTTTTGAATAGCGCCGATTATTTTTTTTGTATTCCCTTCAAAATCTCCGACGGTGTAATTCTGTTGTGCTAATTGAATCTTCATACATCAAAATTAAAATTCAAATTGATTTTCCGGCGAAATGAAATTTATCTTAAAAATAAATCTGACTATTCTTTCTTTTATTTGCCAAATGAAATATTTCTTCTATTTCCTCGCTTTGCTGCTTTTTTCATGTAATAGCAGTACAAAACCTGATGTTTCGAATATTGAGGTGAATCTGAAAACAGAAAGATTTGATAATGATTTTTTCAGGATAGATACCAATGAGGTTTCCTCTTCAATTCAACAACTTTACAAAAAGTATCCGGGATTTACAGGCGGATTTGTCAGTAATATTTTGGGGTTGCATGCGGACAGCCTGTCCATTGGCCACAGCGCTACTTCTGAAGCTGTCAGGCAGTTTATCAAAGATTATACGCCGATCAAAGATTCAAGTGATCGGATTTTCAAAGATTTTTCCAAATGGACAACGAAAATCGATGAAGCTTTAAGATATGTGAAATACTATTTTCCAAAATACCAGTTACCTGAAAAAGTGATTGTTTTCATCGGGCCGATGGATGCTTTCTTTAACACCTCTTTCGGCATTCAGGGTGATGTGTTGACGCCGGCGGGTATCGGAATTGGTTTGCAACTTCATTTGGGAAAGGATTTTAGTTTTTATAAAAGTGAAGAAGGACAGGAACTTTATCCGGAATATATTTCCAGGTCATTTGATCCGGAGCACATTCCCATCAATGCGATGATGGTTATTATCGATGATCTTTATCCCCCGCAAAATCAATCTTCCACTCTCATTGAGCAAATGGTTGAAAGTGGAAAAAAATATTTTTTGCTTGAGAAGTTTTTGCCTGATGAAAATGAATCTGCCCTGTTTGGTTATACGGAGGAACAAACGAAAGGTGTTTATAAAAATGAAGCTACCATCTGGGATTTTTTTCTGAATAATAATTTGATAAATAATAACGACCCGACCATCATTAAAAATTATATCGGCCCGTCTCCCAAGACGCAGGCTTTTGGAGATGGTGCACCGGGAAATTTAGGTAGTTTTATAGGCCTTCAGATTGTAAAAAAGTTTATGGAAGTTAACCCCAAAATCTCGTTGGATCAATTGATGAAAATGCCCCAACGCCGGGTATATGAACAATCGAAATATAAACCGAGAAATTAATTCATTTTAAGAGGTGCAATCATTTCAAACAGAGGAAGGTCGATCTCGAAGTGTTTTTTGTTATTGAGGTTTTGAACAGTGAAATTTCCATGTATCTGGCCCATTGCACTTTTCAGGTGGCATTCGCTGAAGAACTCGAATTTTCTATGAGCTTCAATAACCGGTTGCTCAAATTCTATTGTCATCATTTCTGAACCTCTTTTTTCATAGGCGCTGTCAAAAGTGAACCAGTTCCTTTTTAAAATTTTTACGGCAAAATCATTTTTGTTTTCAAGCACAACCCGGTAAATAAAGGTATATCCATCTGTCAGTGGGTTACTCATATTGATTGAGTAAATGACATCAACAGTTACATTGATTCCACCGGTGTTTCTGGAAACTGTGGTTAACGGATTTTCAAAATTTTCTGTTTTCATGAGTGTAGTTTTCAGAGTCAGATAATTTTTGTTTTCGAATATCCTTTTTTTATTAAAAAGTCAAGTACTTTTTTTCGGCAATCTCCCTGGATCAAAATTTCCCCTTCCGAAACAGAACCACCCGTTCCGCAATATTTCTTTAATTCCTTTCCCAACGCATCAACAGCTTCATCGCTTTCATTAAAGCCCGCAACCAATGTCACAATTTTGCCTGCCCTGTTTTTTTTGTCGATGCTGATTCTAATTTGCTGGACAGAAGGTTCAGGAGATTCAGGTTGTTCTTCCTGATCTGATTGGTGGATCCATCCCGGATCCGTAGAATACACAATTCCGTTTTGTCTGGTTTTCTTCTTAGCCATGGGTTATACAATTACATTGAAAGAATTAAACACTGAAATAGTTTTGTCTTTCTTTCGAAATAAGAAACCTTATTAGCCGGGTGAATATCCGAAAAAATCAATTTCGCTTAACCAAAAAGAAAAACTTTATTGGCAAACCAAAATTGGAACGATGAGAAATTTTCTTATTTCTCAATTCTGATTTCCTGCAAGAGGGTTTTGCCATTTTTATCCTTTGCAAAAAAAGTCAGTCTGTAAGTTCCTCCCGTGGTAATAAGATTTCCTATGCAATAGGCCGTTTCGTTGCTTTCGCTTTGATGTAAAACTTTGAAATCAGAAATCCGGTTAATTGAGAAGAAATTCGAAAGCATTGAAGTTGCCTGGGATTTGGAATAGCTCTCATTTTGACCACTCAGCGTGATTTCAACTGAATTATCAAGGGAGGCGGTGACAAATGAAATATCCCCCGATTTGAAAGCTTTGATGAGATCGCTAAGTGCGAGTCTGGGGAAGGAGACGGCCAAAAAGGCGAGTGTTGTATAAATAAGAAATTGTTTCATAAAATACCGGTTTAGATTCTGATGAGGTTGTATTTTGACCTTAATGAAATATAAATTTAATTCATAGTTTTTTATAAAGCAAGGCGAATGGTATAGCTTTGCGCACCATGAACAACAAAAAAGCTATACTCGTAATCATGGACGGTTGGGGGCTCGGAAAAGTTGCAAAGAGCGATGCCATCCGCCATGCAAAAACTCCATTTGTTACCTCACTTTACGATAAATATCCAAACAGTACGTTGACGACCTGTGGCCGTGCAGTGGGCTTGCCGGAAGGTCAGATGGGAAACAGCGAAGTCGGACATTTGAATTTGGGGGCAGGAAGAATAGTTTATCAGGAATTGGAAAGAATTAACATTGCTGTTGAAGATGGAAGCCTGAAAAAGAATCCGGTATTGACGGAAACTATTAAATACGCGAAAAAAAATAATAAGCCCCTGCATTTAATAGGTTTGGTGAGTGATGGCGGGGTACATTCTCACATCAATCATTTAAAGGCGTTGTGTTCTATTTGTGCTGAATCCGGATTGAAAAATGTTTATATACATGCATTCACGGATGGCAGAGATACGGATCCGAAAAGTGGAGTAGGGTACCTGACCGATCTTCAGCATCATCTTGATAAAACTACCGGAAAAATTGCGACTGTCATGGGTAGATATTATGCCATGGATCGTGATAAAAGATGGGAAAGAGTGAAGAAGGCTTATGATGCTTTAGTGAAAAGAGAGGGTAAACATACAAATAACCTGATTGAGGCCGTCAAAGAATCTTATGCGGAAAATGTAACTGATGAATTTATTTTGCCAATCATCAATGATCAGACGCCCGATGGTTGTTTGAAAGAAGATGATGCTGTAATTTGTTTCAATTTCCGTACAGACAGATGCCGTCAAATTACCCAGGTTTTGACACAGGAAAATTTTCCGGATTTCAATATGCACACCCTCAAATTGTATTTCACTACGATGACCATTTACGATCATAAGTTCAGGGGAATACATAATATTTTTGACAATCAGGATTTGCGTGAAACCATCGGAGAAATTTTGGAAAAAAACGGCAAGAAACAAATCAGAATAGCAGAAACCGAAAAATATCCTCATGTAACTTTTTTCTTCAGCGGCGGAAGGGAAATTCCTTTTGAAGGTGAAAACAGGATCATGATTCCTTCTCCCAAAGTGGCAACCTACGATTTGAAACCGGAGATGAGTGCTTTTGAAGTGAAGGATGCATTGGTACCGGAAATTAAGAAACAATCTGCCGATTTTATCTGCCTCAATTTTGCGAATGCTGATATGGTAGGTCATACCGGAGTATGGGATGCAGTGATTAAAGCAGTTGAAACAGTGGATACCTGTGTTAAGGAAGTTGTTACCGCCGCATTAGACAATGGATATGTTATTTTTCTTACAGCCGACCACGGCAATTCGGATTATATGATCAATGAAGACGGGACACCGAATACCGCTCATACAAAAAATCCGGTTCCATATTTTATTATTGGTGCAGATCAGAATTTGAAATTGGTTCCGGGGAAGTTGGGAGATGTGGCTCCGACAATTCTCACATTGATGGGATTACCGGTTCCTGCTGCCATGACGGGTAATATTTTATTTAAATAGGTTTTAAGCAAATCTTTAATTGCCGGATTCATTTTTATACCCGGAGGAATGAATAATCGTTTGTCCTTTTCAAACATTGCTTTCATTTACTGAATTACAATCCTTCCTTTCCGGAGTGGGATTTGCGATGCGATTTTTGTAAACCTCGTCCATTCAAATTGTGGTTCTCATTTTTACCGGGCCTTTCTTTTTCTGCTGAAATGCTTTGAAAAAAGTCAAAAATATTTTGATTTATAATATATCCTGTTTAAGACTTTAAGATGTAGCCCAGCCAAAATATCAATAAAATTGTTTAAAAATTTTCCCAAGTTCAAAATTTGTATGCAGCGATTTGGGAAATAATTTGTCTTATCTTAGTGGGGTTAAACAAACCCAGATGACTGAAGAACAACTGATTCAAGGCTGTCGGGAAAACCTTGCAACCGCACAGGAGGAAATGTATGCTCATTTCAGTCCGCGCATGCTCGGTGTGTGTTACAGATATGGGAAGAGCAGGGAAGATGCTGAAGATATGTTACAGGAGGGGTTTATAAAAGTTTTTAATCAGATTCACCAGTTCAAGGGTGAAGGTTCTTTGGAAGGTTGGGTCAGGCGGATTATAGTGCACACTTGTATTAATCATTTAAAAAAGAACAAAAAGTTTAATGAAAGTGTGTCTCTTGTCAATGCCTGCGATGTTCGTGTCAGGGATTACAGTGTACCCTCCATGCTTCAGGCAAAGCAGGTGGTTGAGTGCATCAGGTTGCTTCCTCTCGGATACCGTACCGTACTTAACCTTTACGCTATTGAGGGATTCTCGCATAAAGAGATTGGCAGCATTCTGGATATAGAGGAAAGTACGAGCCGGTCTCAATACACGAGAGCCAAAGCTTTGTTGGAAGAGATTTTGATTAAAAGAAAAATCCTACCGGAAAAAGAAAAGGTAAGATTGGTTTCAGGGGAACCCTAACTGCAAAATATAAATACCAAAAAAAATCCTGAAAGAAGTTATGATGGACAGATTTGACACGGATGATTTTGAACGTACGCTGAGAGAAAACGCAGACAAATTCGAACTCGATCCTCCCGAAAGAGTATGGAAATCTATTTACAACGATTTACATCCAGGCAGCAAATGGCCTTCGCTCGCCATTGGGATAATCATGATCATCGGTATATTCTGGATAGGAAATACCAACCAGCATTCTACAACCAAACAAGCCAATCAAATAGTGCCTCCTGCCAAAATTCAGGAGGATAATGAAGTTGGTAAACCTTTATCGCCTAATGAAAATAAAGTAAAAAATACCAACACCGGAACTGATACAGAAACAAAAACAATCAACAATCAATCGCAGCCGGGCAGGGAAATTAATTCAAACACAGTAACATTTTCCGGAAAGGAATCTGCACCTGTTACCAGGTCATCAGGAAATGAAAAATCTGATATTGTAAGTGGCCGGTGGATTGCACCTCTGGCAATATCACTTCCAGTGACAGGCAGTAAAGAGAATACAGGAGTGCCCGGTGTATTTAAGAATTTAAATTCCATTACAGGCGCCCGATCGGAAATAAGTATTTCAAAAGAATTACAAACAGGTAATACTTTATTTACGGCGTTTAGTATTGATCAACCTGAAATTAGTCTGAATTCAAAGATGGAAAGGGCAGACAGAATTCCTTTTGAATCGCAGCAGGCCAATTTGGAGATAAACAGGAAAAAGGTAAAGAAATACAGAAAAGCCGAATGGACATTTTTTGTTACACCGGTAATTACAAATGTCCGTTTTGGAGGATCAAATTTAAACCAGCCGTCTTCTCTGGTTGTGGTTAATCCGTCCTCACCTCACCAAATGGATTTGAGTTCTCTTTTGGGATTTCAGGCAGGCACAAATGTGGGATATAAAATCAATGATTTTTTGAGTTTTTATTCCGGCGTTCATGTCAATTACGGTGGATACAATATTCAGCCGAGAATTGTGCATCCGACCCTGGCCACTGTTACTTTTAAAAGGCAAAATGGTGATTTCTTTACTAAGAATTATGTTACCTATCTCAGCAATAAACCCGGAGAGGGGAATACGAATATCAGGAATAATAGCCTGCAACTTGGAATTCCGGCCGGGCTTGAACTGACCTTGTTCAGCAACCCAAAAATAAAGTGGAGTATATCTTCGGATATCGAACCGTTTGTAGTCGTATCTTCCAGTGCATATATCCTTTCGGGTGATGGCAGCAGTTTTGTAAGTGACCCGGATATTTTGCGGAGAATGAATTTGAATGGAGATTTCGCAACTACATTGACCTTGTCAGGAAAAGATATCAATTGGAAAATCGGGCCGGCTGTTCAATATCAAATACTATCTACCTATAGTCATATATATAATGTAAAAGAACATTTATTCAGCTATGGATTGCGGCTGGGGCTAAGCAAAAAAAATTAAAATAAGTATTCCTAAATAGTTTTTGTGGTAGTAAACAGAATTAAATCCTGAATGCTCTTTTTTATTCCTAACATTTGAATTCTCATTCTATCTTTTTATTTTTTAGAACGTGATCTTATTCTTACAAATCAAATACTTTATTAGATTTGCAGCCCTTTTGGAAAGGAGAGTTGTCCGAGTGGTTGAAGGAGCACGCCTGGAAAGTGTGTATATCAGTAATGGTATCGGGGGTTCGAATCCCTCACTCTCCGCTAAATAAAAACCCTGCTTTTTCAGGCGGGTTTCATTATTCAGGAAAAAAATCCCGGTTCGCAATAAGAAATTTTCATTTGCTCATTATTAATATGACACATCCGGTTTTGTAATGATTCTCCTTTGGCGTTAATTGAAATCATTTTAGCTATAATTGGAAAATCCTCTGGTATAGGAATATTTCTAAAAAAATATAGCGGAACCTTTTACAGCTCCGCTATTCAATTCCAGATCTTAGAATTTTTCCGTTCTTCATAGGTTAACACCGGCGTGTGTAGCAACGGAATTAAATTATTTTATAATAATAAATTTTGTGCCAAATGCTTCCTGAACAATCATGGCTGTGTAAAAATGCCCCCGAATTTGGTTAACTTTGCAAACTTTTATTTTGTAGCAAAGGCAGTAAGAATGGATAAGAAATATAATGAGTTCAGCCGTTTAAGTCTGACTGATTTCGCAAATGAAATTTTGAAATTCTGGAATCAGGAAAAAATCTTCGAAAAAAGTGTTTCCGAAAAGGATGGGCATCAGCCATTTGTATTTTATGAAGGGCCGCCAAGCGCCAATGGTATGCCGGGTATTCACCATGTCATTTCGAGGACACTGAAAGATCTGGTATGCCGCTACAAAACGATGCAGGGATTTCAGGTAAAAAGAAAGGGCGGTTGGGATACACATGGATTGCCGGTGGAATTGGGTGTGGAAAAATCTTTGGGAATTTCCAAAGAAGACATCGGTAAAAAGATCTCAGTTGAGGAATACAATGCAACTTGCAGAAGAGAGGTATTGAAATTCAAAGACAAGTGGGATGACCTGACGCGCAAAATGGGATATTGGGTTGACCTCGAACATCCGTATATCACTTTTGAAAATAATTATATCGAGACGCTCTGGTGGGCGCTTAAAAAGTTATACGACAAAGGATATCTGTATAAAAGTGTAAGTATTCAGCCTTATTCTCCGGCAGCAGGCACAGGTTTGAGCTCGCACGAATTAAATCAACCAGGTACTTACAAAGATGTGAAAGACACAAGTATCGTCGCCATATTTACAGTCAGGAGAAATGAAAAATCTGAATTTCTTTTTAAGAATGTGAAAGGAAATGTTTCATTTATCGCATGGACAACAACGCCGTGGACATTGCCTTCAAATCTTGGATTGACAGTCGGTGAAAAAATTGAGTATTCACTGGTTGAAACATTGAATCCATATACACATGAGCCGGTCAATGTTGTGTTAGCCACACAATTGATACCGCGCTATTTCAAACCGGAAGGAGAAAATCTTGAATTTAATTCTGACCAGGCAAAAAAAATAATCCCCTGGAAAAATATCCAGTCTTTTGGAGGCAAACAACTTGAAGGCATTTCTTATGAACAACTGATGCCATCTGAGGCCAATACGATGGAAAAGATTAAAGAATCTGATCCGGAAGCTGATCCTTTCAAAGTTATTCTCGGTGATTTTGTAACTACTGAAGATGGTACGGGTATCGTACATACAGCGCCGGCATTTGGTGCAGATGACTTTAAAGTCGGTAAACAGAATCATCTGGGATTACTTGTCCTTGTTGACAAAAAAGGAAAGTTCATAGATGGCGTTGGAGAGTTCAGTGGCAGATACGTGAAAGATTACAGGGATGAAAAGAATTACCAGGATGTGAATGTGGATATTTCGGTGATGTTGAAAAAAGAAGGCAAAGCTTTCAAAATAGAAAAATTTGAACACAATTATCCTCATTGCTGGCGTACAGATAAACCTGTTATTTATTATCCGCTGGATGCGTGGTTTATCAAGACCACTGCTGTGAAAGACAGAATGATTGAGCTTAATAAAACAATCAACTGGAAACCGGAATCCACGGGGACAGGCAGGTTTGGAAACTGGCTGGAAAATATGGTGGACTGGAACCTGAGCCGCAGCCGTTTCTGGGGAACACCTTTGCCGATATGGCAAACAGAAGATGGAGAAGAAAAAATTTGTATCGGATCTATTGATGATTTGAAAACAGAAATCAGGAAATCTGTTGAGAAAGGTTTTATGGAATTGCCCGCTGAATACAAAGGACAAACAGAAAAATTCATTGAACAACTGACGTCTGATCTTCATAAGCCATTTGTGGATACTATAATTTTAGTTTCTCCTTCGGGAAAACCAATGAAAAGAGTGCCAGCATTGGTGGATGTTTGGTTTGACAGCGGTTCGATGCCCTATGCACAATGGCATTACCCTTTTGAGAATAAAGAAATATTTGAACAAAATTTTCCGGCAGATTTTATTTGTGAAGGAGTGGATCAGACAAGAGGCTGGTTCTATACATTGCATGCGCTGGCTGTTTTGTTGTTTGACAGTGTGGCTTACAAAAATGTAGTCAGCAACGGACTTGTGCTCGATAAGAACGGAAATAAAATGAGTAAGAGGGTAGGCAATGTGATAGATCCGTTTAAGACACTTGATGAATTTGGCCCGGATGCAACGCGTTGGTACCTGATTACGAATGCAAGCCCGTGGGACAGCCTTCGATTTGATACGGAAGGAATCAAAGAAGTGCAACGCAAGTTTTTTGGAACTCTTTACAATACTTATCAGTTTTTTGCTTTATATGCCAATGTGGACGGATTTTTCAATCAGGAAAAATCAATCCCTGTCAATGAACGTCCTGAACTCGATCGCTGGATTTTGTCTGCACTGAATTCATTGGAAAAAGAAGTAACTGAAAATCTGGACAATTATGAACCCACACCCGCAGCAAGGGCAATTGATTCGTTTGTGAATGATCAGCTCAGCAATTGGTATGTCCGTCTTTGCAGAAGGAGATTCTGGAAACCGGCCAGAAAAGAAAACGGAGTTGAAAATGCATCTGATGTAAAAGATAAGATTTCGGCTTATCAAACCCTTTTGGAATGTCTGGTACAGGTAAGTAAACTGATGGCGCCTGTGGCTCCGTTCTTTGCTGACTGGCTATTCAGAAACCTTAATGCAGTGGTAAAAGTGGATACTAAACAATCAGTGCATCTTACAGATTTTCCCAAAGCTGATCCGAAAATAATCGATAAGGAATTAGAAAAAAGAATGGAACTGGCCCAGGATGTGTCATCTCTGATTTTGTCCCTGCGGAAAAAGGTCAATATCAAAGTAAGGCAACCTTTGCAAAAAGTTTTAATACCTTCTTTGGGAGACGAATTTGAAAACAGGCTGATGCCGGTTGTTCATATTATCCAGTCAGAAACCAATATCAAAGAGGTAGAGGTTTTACCCATCAATAATGATTTTATTAAAAAGAAAGCAAAAGCCAATTATAAAACGCTTGGAAAAAGATTGGGCGCCGGCATGAAATGGGCAGCGGCAACCATTCAGAATTTATCGGGCGAACAAATTGACCGGGCGTCTGATTCTAAACTTTTGTTGAACCCTGAATATGACAAAAAGGGAGAGGAGGCTATTTATATAACTTCCGAAGATTTGGAAGTGTCCACCGAAGAAATTCCGGGGTACGAAATAGCAGTTAAAGGATCGTTAACGGTGGCCTTGGATCTGGAATTGACACCCGATCTGAAAAATGAGGGATTTAGCAGAGAACTCGTTAATAGAGTGCAGAATCTGCGTAAAGAAAAGAATCTGGAGGTAACTGATAAAATTGTCCTAATAATAGAAGACAAAGGTTTAACAAAAAACATAATTAGTGATTATAATGACTATATTTGCGCGGAAATTTTAGCACGCCAGATTGACTTTGTCCCGAGCTTAACGAATGGTGAACAAATTGAGGTTAATAATGACGTTCTGACAGTGCAGATTAAAAAAATTAGCTAAAGAAAATTTATGGCAACAACAAAAAAGAAAGCATCTGTGAAAACAAAGAAGGTTGCTTCAAAAGCAAAGGCTGCTGCCCCTAAGAGTTTGAAAAAAGTAGCTGTTAAATCTACACCTAAGAAAGCCTTAACAAAGAAAACTGCAGAAAAGAAGTCAGTTACAAAGAAAGTGTCTGCTAAGAAATCACCTTCGAAAATAGTCTCCAAAGGCCATTCGAAAGCTGCTAAACCTATTGTTAAAAAATCAGTTTTGAAAAAAGCTGACTCAAAAACATCGAAGAAATTGACTAAAAAACAAACCTCCAAAAAAACAGAAGCGCCCAAAGCCTCTGTAACAAAAAAGACAACCGCTTCGAAGGCGGTTCATAAAATTGATGGCCACGCAAAGAGTGAATCACATACCCATAAGGAAATAAAAAGTGCTCTCACTCATCATGACCTGCTGAAGAAGGCTGTAAAAGCCAAAAAGGTAGCTGATAAGAAAAAGGCAGAAAAAGAAAAAGTTTTCAGAATGCCTGAGATTACCACCGATCGTTCCAGAAAATATGATCCATCATTTACCAGATCAATTTTGGATCAGCCTGAGGATAAACCCACAGGTCCGACATTGCGGTACAGCGATGCAGATTTGAAGGAGTTTAAAGATCTTATTGTCAGGAAACTGGAAGCTGCAAAAAGGGAACTCGCTTATCTGCAAGGGCTAATTACCCGTAAGGATCAGATGGGCGGCGATGATAATGATAGCCGTTACATGACAATGGAAGACGGAAGCCTGAGTATGGAAAGGGAGCAACTTTCGCAAATGGCCAGCCGCCAGATTCAGTTTATAGATCATCTGGAAAAAGCATTGGTCAGGATTGAAAATAAAACTTACGGGATTTGCAGGGTAACCGGAAAATTGATTGACAAAGCACGCCTCCGCGCTGTGCCTCATGCAACTCTTTCCATTGAAGCCAAAATGGGAATAAATAAATAAGCAGATCCGGTGATGTTTTTCCAGAATTGAGAAACATTTTTAAAACAATATAATTTCAAAAAAGTGCAGATGGTTTCTGCACTTTTTTTATTTACCCCACTTTTTCTATTGTGTTGCTTCTTTACAGATGGATTGAACTGTTTCAGAAATTTTTTGTAAAACCTCTTCACTTCTTTTCGACAAATGATGAACCCTACTAAATGTTGACATTTCATGATAGCTTAACATGACCGAATTTTGAGAATCCTCCCAAACCAGGATTTTTGCCGGCAAATCGATGCCACATGTTTGCTTGTCTTGCATGAGAAAAGTTCCGACAGCAGGATTCCCAAATATGATTAATTGGGTCGGATTTAATTTGAGTCCAGCGAGTTTTGCTTCTTCAGTATGATCTATTCGAGCAAAGATTTTGAATCCTTTTTTCTGAATATTTTGAATCACTCTTTCCAGTGTTTGATGGAAATCCAAAGTGGAATGAAGTGTGATAACTTTTTCCATGATTGTTTTTTTTTGAACTTTTTGTCGAAAATAATTGAAGCAATGATACCCTGATAAAATTCCTCAAAAAGGATTCCACTAAATGAAAAGATTCGTAAAATGGGAGCTTTAATTTCTTTGCCTGGAAAAGATTCCGGGAAAGGGAATCATTTTTTTAGTGAAGGGCAATAGCAAGTGTTGCAATACTCACGGTAACTCCGGGAATTTCTTTCATATTAATTGCACAGGATTCTAAAGTGGCACCTGTGGTGATGACGTCATCTACGAGAAGAAGGTGTTTGTTTATTAAAGTTTCAGGATCTGAAATATGAAAAATACCTTCCACATTCTGCCAGCGTTCCCTTCTGTGTTTCCGGGTTTGTGTGGAGGTGTGAACCTGCCTGATTATGTTATTTGAAAGAACCGGTACAGATGTGATTTCTGAAATTCCGTTGCAGAGCAATTCGGATTGGTTGTAACCTCTTATTTTTTCTTTTTCGGGGAATAATGGCAGGGGTATGAGTCCGTGAATATTTTGAAAATGGGGTGCCTGTTGAATGGCTTTTCCGATTAATGTACCTAAAAAGATTCCCAATTGCTTTTGACCTTTGTATTTTAATTGATGCATCAGGTTCTGCACTTCGGAATATTTTGAAAAATAAAGAAGGCTCATCGCACTTTCGATTTGAATGCGTCCCTGAAAAATCTGTTCTGTCCTGTTGTTTCTTATGTTTTCAAAATTTGTATAAGGAAGCTGACTCATGCATCTAAAACATACCAGTTCATTTTTATTTAACAGGTCGCTGCCACATCCTGCACAGAGATGTGGAAAAAACAAATGATTGAATGATGATATGATATCTCTTAAGCTGGTCATTGAAACAAATAACGGTACAATTCTTCCACTTTTCCTAAAGTCAGAATTTCTATCGGCATTTTATTTTCTTTAATTGATTTCTGATTGTACTTGCTGATAATGATTTTTTCAAATCCGAGTTTAGATGCCTCAGTAATCCTTTGCTCAATTCTGTTAACGGCTCTTATTTCACCGCTCAATCCTACTTCACCCGCAAAACAAATACTTGTTGGAAGAGCTATGTCTTCGTACGAGCTCAACAAAGCGCTCAGTACGGCCAAATCCGTGGATGGATCTTCGACTTTGATTCCTCCGGCAATGTTGATAAAAACATCTTTTGAACTGAATGCAAACCCGCCTCTTTTTTCCAGTACGGCCAAAAGAAGTTGTAACCTTCTTAAATCAAATCCGGTATTTGTTCTTTGAGGAGTACCATAAACACTGGGCGTTACCAGCGCCTGTACTTCTATTAAAAGCGGCCTGATTCCCTCAATGGTAGCAGCGATTGCAACACCGCTAAGCTGTTCGTCTCGCTGAGTTATTAAAATTTCGGATGGATTGGCAACCTGCCTCATACCTTCTGAAGTCATCTCATAAATTCCGATTTCAGATGTACTTCCGAATCTGTTTTTCAGCGTTCTCAAGACGCGGTAAGTATGGTGCCTGTCTCCTTCAAATTGAAGTACGGCATCCACGGCATGCTCCAAAAGTTTGGGGCCGGCAATACTTCCTTCTTTGGTAATGTGACCGATTAAAATTACGGGGGTATTGGTTTCTTTTGCAAACCGCTGCAACTCTGCCGCACATTCTCTTATTTGGGTTATGCTACCGGCTGTACCATCAAGAAAAGGAGATTGAAGGGTCTGAATGGAATCTATAATTACCAGCTCTGGTTTCAGTTTTTTAATTTCTTTAAAAATTTCTGAAGTATCAGTTTCTGTGAGGAGATAAAGTTGTTCATTTTTAATTTTTAATCTGTCGGCTCTCATCTTGATTTGTTGATCACTTTCTTCACCGCTTACATAAAGAGTCAGATTGTTATTTAGTGCGCCCGCGGCCTGGAGAAATAAAGTGGATTTTCCGATGCCGGGTTCACCTGCCACCAATACAATGCTTCCCCGCACAATTCCACCACCCAATACCCTGTTCAACTCTTCGTCTTTGGTATCAATCCGGTCGAGTTCTGTTGTGTCGATATCTCCGATGGCAATCGTTTTTATTCCTGATTTTTTATTGCTGAAAGATTTCCAATCTGCCTTTTTATTTGATTTCGGACCCGACACTACCTCTTCCACAAAGGTGTTCCATTCATTGCATTGTGGACAGTTGCCCATCCATTTTGCACTTTCGTATCCACAATTGGAACAGACAAATGCGGTTTTTAATTTATTCATTTCTGATTCAGATTTACACTATGGCAAATTAACATATTCATTACTCAGACCGAACTTTTATTCCCGGAGTTTACCAGAAATTTTTCAGGGATGATTTGAGTTTTCCCGGGTTTGTTCCCGAAGGCAAAATTTGCCCGGCTTTCTTGTAAAGAAAGTAAATCTGAAATAGGAGGAATTAAAATATGATCAGAAAAAACCAACGAGATGTATTCTCATGATATAATGACAATTCAGAAATCTGATTACTTCAATGATTGAATTTTGAATTTGGAAAAAGATGAGAAAACCTGATTTGTTTTTGACTTCCATCTTTTTTGTTTAATTAAGCGATAGTTTAAATTAAACTGATAAAAAAATCTTCACGAAAATTTCTGTGGAGGAGGTGAGTCAAACGAGGAAAATATAAAAAAGCAAAAGAGCCGGCAGCAGCCAGCTCTTTGTACTTACTAACCCATTAAATTCTATTGCTAAATTACAATTCTCAGACGTATAAACAAATAAATTTTGCCTGATGTGAATAAAAAAAAATTTGTGGAAAAAGAGGCCTGAAAGATTTTTATTTATAACTAAATAATTGATTATCAGTATGCTTTATTAAAACTCGATAAATAACCGGAACAGTATGTATTAAAATTTATAATGATTTATATAATAAACTACTTTATTTTTACAATAAGTTTGATAAAAATGAATAAGTTTATTATAATATCATTGCTCCTGACCGGCCTCCGAGCTTCGGGTCAGATTACCGTTTCCGGCCGGATAACCGATCAAAATAAGAAACCCGTTCGCGGCGTGTCAGTCAGTTTGAAAAATACATACGATGGCACTACTTCTGATAGCCTTGGTCGATTTAGTTTTATGACTTCTGAAAAAGGTAAACAAATATTATATTTTACCGGAATCGGATTTGAATCTTTGAATGATACAATTCTGATACAGGACCAACCTATAGAAAGGAACTTTACGCTTTATCCACAACCTTCAAAAATGGATCCCGTGGTAATTACGGCCGGATCTTTTGAAGCCGGCGATCAGAATAAGGCTGCCGAACTTACCACTTTAGATGTAGTAACAACAGCCAGCGCCAATGCTGATATTACTTCGGCAATTAAAACATTGCCCGGGAGTCAACAGGTAGGCGACCAGACCGGATTGTTTGTAAGAGGTGGTACAGGGAATGAAACCCACATTTTTATTGACGGCAGTCTGGTAAATAATTTTTTCTATTCTTCCCAGCCCGGGCAGGCTTCAAGGGGAAGATTTAATCCATTCCTTTTTACCGGCGTTGTCTTTAGTTCGGGCGGCTACTCTGCCCTGTACGGGCAGGCGATGTCATCTGTGCTTTTACTCCAGAGCATAGATCTGCCGGAAAGAACCTCTGCAAATTTTGGAGCTTCCTATCTCGGACTGAGTGGTGGAATTCAAAAATTGTCGAAAAATAAGAAGAGCAGTTGGGGGCTTACGTATAGTTATACCAACCTGGCTTTGGTTTACCATATTGTAAAACAGAAGATGGATTATTTCAGAGTGCCATTGGTTCATGAAGTAGATGGCAACTTCAGAATAAAGACAAAGAGAGGCATAATAAAATTTTATTCATACCTGTCTTTTTCAAATCTTGGATACCGTTATGATGATATAGATTCCGTCGGGTTAAAGAATGCGTTCTCTTTAAAGAATCTGAATACATTTCAAAACCTGAGTTGGAAAGAAAGAATAGGTGATGGATGGAATATTTTGCTGAGCGGATCGTTCAGCACCAACCATGATAAAATTGAAAATGCTTTGCAGGATAACGAAAAAGATAAGATAGTTCCCGCGGGGAATCCGGTACTCGATTACAAGACGTTTAATTTGGATAACAGTGATCATTACCTGAACGGCAGATGGGTTCTTGAGAAAAAGCTCGGAGGGCTGAGTGCTATCCGTTTCGGAAACGAGTACAATTACAGCAATCAACATATTCGATATTTGCGATATGACAATCAGAATATTAATTCGGGACTAAAAGAAAATCTTTTTGCCTCGTATGTCGAATCTGACGTATATCTTCTTCGGAAACTCGCACTCCGCGCAGGTTTCAGAGCCGAACATTCAGGTCTCCTTTCTTTGTGGAACGCAGCTCCGAGAGTATCATTTGCCTATCAGTTTAAAGATCGCGGACAGGTTTCGTTTGCGTATGGAAAGTTTTTTCAGGATCCTGACAATCAATATTTGCCATCAACTGAAAATCTTCATTTTGAGAATGCCGCACATTATATAGTTCAATATCAAAAAATAGCAAATTCGAGGATTATCAGAGCTGAGGTATTCTACAAAAAGTATGACGATTTAATAAAAGCTGACGGTGATTATGGAAAGCTGACGGCAGTAAACAATAAGGGATTCGGAGATGCAAAGGGAATTGAATTTTTCTGGAGAGACAAAAAGACAATCAAAAATCTGGATTACTGGATTTCTTATTCTTATCTCGATACCAAAAGAAATTTTCTGAATTATCCGTACGAAATTCAGCCTCCTTTCGCGGCCACAAATACAGCTTCGGTGGTGATGAAGAAGTTTATCGGATCCCTGAAGGCACAGATAAATCTGAGCTACACTTTTGCCTCCTGACTTTGACACTATTTTTTCACCAACTTTATATTTGTTTGTTTTTCAACCT
>ERZ778017.745-NODE-745-length-39831-cov-16.610494_pt1 | contig 39831 bp, 44 predicted proteins | sample MGYA00375747_ERZ778017 | MGnify/ENA primary metagenome ERZ778017 (study PRJEB29350, sample SAMN05509838) | bioreactor metagenome | biome: bioreactor; material: wastewater | place: South Africa: University of Cape Town | collected 2014-03-17 ...
GGCCGCGCTGGCTGTCCGGCTGCAATTGCACCGCCCGCAGCAGCAGCTCGCGGCCGCGACCCTCGATCAGGTGATCCTGGCGCAGCATGGAATCCGCCTCGGCCCAGCCGACCATGGCGTCCGCATTGTTCGGGGCGAGCTGCAGCACGTGGTCGTAGGCTTCGCGCGCCATGGACGGATTGTGCAGCGCCGTGCCGGTCTGGCCGAGCAGCATCCAGCCGGCCTGGTCATCCGGCTCCTGCGCGAGATGGGCGCGGAGCGCGGCCACGGCGTCGTCGATGGAGCGCGGCATGGTGGCCTGCGCATCCACGCCGCGCAGGGCAGCAGGCGTGCCGACGAGCGCGTAGATGCCCGCCACCGCAAGCGGCAGCACCAGCGCCACGCCCAGTGCCAGCGCGAACATCGTCCGCGACGGGCCAGTCCGCCGGCCTTGGCGCAGCAGGGGCACGAGCACGAAGACCAGCGCCACAACCGTCATGGCTGCGGCAATCAGGAAAAACACGGAAGTCACCAGTCATCCCCGTTGTCGATGGGCGGCTCCATGGCCGCACTGGCCTGCCGGCGCCTGCGTATGGCCACCAGCACCACGCCTGCACCGGCCAGCAGGATCGCCGGCGGACCGAACCACAGCAGCCAGGTACCCGGCTGCAGTGGCGGATCGTACAGCACGAAACTGGAGTACCGCGCCACCAGGTACTGCTTGATCTGGTCGTCGGTTTTTCCTTCCTGCATGAGCTTGAACACGATCAGGCGCAGGTCGCGCGCCAGCTCGGCGTTGGAGTCGGCCAGGTTCTCGTTCTGGCACACCAGGCAGCGCAGCTGGCGGGTGAGGTCCTGGAAGCGGACTTCCTGCGCCTGGTCCTTGAACGGCAGCGGCTCGATCGCCTGCGCGTGCGCCACGCCCACGGCCAGGAGCAGTACCAGCATCATCCATACCCGTGGGCAAGCGCGGGCGAGAATGTGGTGCACGCTCAGCATCACCGCGTCTCCTGGGCCAGGGCGGCAATGGCGGGCTTCAGTTCCTGGCTGATGATTTTTGGCGTGAACGGACCAATATGCTTGTAGCGGATGACGCCGTGGGCGTCGATGAGGAAACTTTCCGGTGCCCCATAGACGCCGAAGTTGATTGCCGTCCGGCCTGGGAAGTCGGCAATCACCAGGTCATAGGGATTGCCGTGGGTGCGCAACCAGTCCTTGGCATCCTGCGGCTGGTCCTTGTAGTTGTAGCCGATCACCGGGATGCCCAGGCTGCGCCCCTCGGCCATCAGCACCGGATGCTCCTCGCCGCAGGCGATGCACCAGCTGGCGAACACGTTGAGCAGGTAGGGCTTGCCCAGCAGGCTGGCCTTGCTGACCAAGTGCGCCGGATCGTCCAGCGTCGGCAGGTCGAAGGCCGGGGCCGGCTTGTTGATCAGCGGCGAGGGCACCTCGTTGGGGTCGTGCTGCGTGTTCCACCAGATGCCGAAGCCGAACAAGGCCAGCAGCAGGGCAAAGCCAAACAGCGGCAGGTATCGGCTCATGCCGTGTTTTCCTGCGGGCGCAAGGCGGGCGCGGGCTCGTTGCCTGTAGTGGCCACTACGGCCGCCTGGCGCTTCAGGCGAAAGCGCTTGTCCAGCGCGCAGGTGAAACCGCCCAGCATCATCAGCACGCCACCGCCCCAGATCCAGCGGATGAACGGCTTGTAGTACAGGCGCAAGGACCACGCGCCACGCACGTTGTTCGCATCCATCGGCTCGCCCAGGGCCACGTACAGGTCGCGGGTAAGCCCGGCCTTGACTGCCGACTCGGTCTGCACCTGGCCGCGTGGGTAGGTGCGTTTCTGCGGGTGCATGACCGCGATCTGCCTGCCATTGCGGGTCACGGTGACCGTGCCTTGCTCGGCATGCCAGTTCGGCCCGGTGGTCTGCTGGGCGCCGTCGAAGCGGAAGCTGTAGCCGCCGACCTCGTGCGCATCGCCCGGGGCCATGCGCACGTCCGTGGTTACGCTCAAGGCCTCGGACAGCAGCACCCCGACCAGGAACACCGCCACGCCGAAGTGCGCCAGCAGCATGCCGGCCATCTCGGCCGGATAGCGGCGACCACGTGGAAACTCGCGCCAACGCTTGTAGGCGTACAAGGCCACGCCGAAGCCCACCCAGACCGCGGCGGCAGTGCCGAGAATGGCCTTGACCTGCCCATGCACGAAGAACGCCGCGACGATGGCGCACACCACGGCGGCGCTGCCGATGCGCAGCAGCACGGCTTTCAGCACGGCGGGCTCGCCATGGCCCCAGCGCAGGAACGGTCCGAACGGCATCAGCAGGATGACCGGGGTCATCAGCAGCGGAAACAGCAGGCCGAAGTAGGGCTGCCCGACCGAGATGCGGCCCAGGTGCAGGGCGTCGGCGATCAGCGGAAACAGGGTGCCGAGCAGCACCATGGCCGCGGCGACCACAAACATCAGGTTGCCGATCAGCATGGCGGTTTCGCGCGAGAGCACGTTGAACGGCTTGCCATGGGCGATCTTCGGCGCACGCAGGGCATACAGCAGCAGCGAGGCGCCGATGACGATGCCAAGGAAGATCAGGATGTACAGGCCACGGCGCGGGTCCGAGGCAAAGGCATGGATCGAGGTGAGCACGCCGGAGCGCACCAGGAAGGTGCCGAGCAGGCTCAGCGAGAAGGCCACGATCGACAGCAGGATGGTCCAGGCGCGCAGGCTGCCTCGCTTCTCGGTGATGGCCTGGGCGTGGATCAGGGCCAGGCCAGCCAGCCAGGGCATGAAGCTGGCGTTTTCCACCGGGTCCCAGAACCACCAGCCACCCCAGCCCAGTTCGCCGTAGGCCCACCAGCTGCCGGCGACGATGCCCAGAGTGAGGAAGCCCCAGGCGACGTTGGTCCACGGCCGCGCCCAGCGTACCCAGGCCTGTGCCAGCTCGCCGCCGAGCAAACCGGCAATGGCGAAGGAAAACGCCACCGAGAAGCCCACGTAGCCCATGTACAGCATGGGCGGATGGGTGGTCATGCCCGGGTCCTGCAGGATCGGGTTGAGGTCGGCGCCGTCGGCAGGCATCGGCAGCAGCCGCCCGAACGGATCAGAGGTGAAGATGGTGAAGGCGAGGAAGCCCACCGCGATCAGGCCCATCACCGCCAGTACGCGTGAGGCGAACACCTCGGGTAGGTTCTGGCTGAACATGGCTAGGGCCAGGGTCCACACGTTGAGGATCAGCACCCAGAGCAGCAGCGAGCCCTCGTGCGCGCCCCACACCGCCGCAAAGCGGTAATACCAAGGCAGGGCCAGGTTGGAATTGTCCGCGACGTACTGCACGGAGAAATCGAACGTCATGAAGGCCCAGGCCAGGAGGCCGAAAGCCAGCGCCACGAACACGGCCTGGCCGGCAGCGGCCGGGCGCGCCACGGCCATCAGCGCATGGTTGTTGCGCCAGGCGCCAATCAGCGGCAACACGCTTTGCGCAAGCGCCAGCAGCAGGGCGAGGATCAGGGCAAGTTGGCCAAGTTCAGGGGTCATGGCGAAAGGTCGATGGCAAAGTAGGGAAGAAGGCGGTCCAGGACAGTACGGCGCAGCTTCACGGATCGGGGTTGCCGCCACCTGCTGCCGTGCCGGCTGCGGCCTTGATCTCCTTGCCGTCGTGCGCCTTGGCCATGGCGTCCTTCAGCTCCTTCGGCATGTAGGTCTCGTCGTGCTTGGCCAGGACCTCGGTGGCGACGAAGTGGGCATTGTCCATGTGGCCGGTGGCAATCACCGACTGGTCGTCGCGGAACAGGTCGGGCAGGATGCCGGTGTATTCGACTGGCATGGCGCCATCGGCGTCGATGACGATGAACGTGGTCTTGAGCGAATCGTCGTTGCGGTGGATCGAGCCGCGCTTGACCATGCCGCCCAGGCGGAAGGTCTTGTAGTCGGCGGCCTGGCCGGACTGCACCTGGCTCGGGGTCAACAAGTAGTTCATGTTCTGCTGCAGGGCGTAGATGCCCAGGCTGATGGCCAGGGCAGCTGCCACAGTCACGACGGCAACGATGGTGAGACGGCGCTTGTGGGTACGGTTCATCTTGACCTCGAGGGCGCCGCAGCGGCGCCCGACTCAGCGACAGGCGCCGCGTGGGCAGCGTCCTGGCGTGCCGCCTGGCGCACCAGCCGTGCGCGCAGTTCCCGCACGATGCGGCGGCGGCGCAGCGTCGGTACCAGGGTGTCGCCAAGCAACACCAGCAAGAATACCGCGTACGCCGGCCAGACATAGGCCGCGTAGCCGCCCATGGCCAGGAACGCCTGCAGCGAACTGCTCATGGCGTGACCTCCGGGGCAACGACTTCCTGCACCCAGGCCTTGTTGCCTTCCAGCGCCAGCAGGTCGACGCGCGCGCGCCGGCACAGGCTGGCGACGTAGTACAACTTAGTCGCCAGGGTCATCACCAGGAGTGGCCACAGCATGTCGGCGGCAATCTTCGAGCTGCCAAAGAAGTTGATCGTGCTGCCCTGGTGCAAGGTGTTCCACCAGTTCACCGAGAAATGCACGATCGGCACGTTGATGATGCCGATGATGGCCAGGAAGCCCGCGGCGCGCGCCCCTTGCCGGCGATCCTCGAAGGCGTGGTAGAGACCAATCACACCCAGGTACAGGAACAGCAGCACGAGCTCGGAGGTGAGCCTGGCATCCCAGGTCCACCAGGTGCCCCACATCGGCTTGCCCCACAGCGAGCCGCTGACCAGGGTGATGAAGGTGAAGGCCGCGCCGATCGGTGCCGACTGCATGGCCACCACTTCGGCCAGCTTGATCCGCCACACCACGGCGACAAAAGAGGCCACTGCCATGACGGCGTAGATGAACATGCTCATCCACGCGCTCGGCACGTGGATGAAGATGATGCGGTAGGCATCGCCCTGCTGGTAATCCGGCGGCGCCAGCACCAGCGCGCCGTACAGACCGATCGCGCCGGCGACCAGTGCCAGGCCCATGGCCCATGGCCACACGGCGCCGGCGAAGCGGTAGAACGTGGGCGGCGAGCTGAGGCGGTGCAACCAGAGCGGAATCCAGCGGGTCATGGTTTCAGGCATCCAGCGCAATGCGCAGCGCGCCAGCGCATGCGAGTGGGGCGAAGGCGATGGCCAGCACCAAGATGGCGGCCAGCCAGCTGATCGGCGCCAGCCATGGCAGGCCTTGCTGGGCCGCCGCGACAGCACCGGCGGCGAAGATCACTGCCGGCATGCACAGCGGCAGCAGCATCAGGGCCAGCAGCATACCAGAGCGGCGGGTGCCGGCGGTCAATGCCACCAGGATCGCGCCAAGCAGGCTGAGCAGGGGCGTGGCCAGCAGCAAGGCCAGCAGCAGCACCGGAATGACCGGCCCGGGCAGATGCAGCATCGCCGCCAGCAGCGGCGCAATGACGATCAACGGCAGCGCGCTGGTCAGCCAGTGGGCGAGGATCTTCATGCCCAGCAGCAGGGCCAGGGGTTGTGGTGACAGCACCAGTTGCTCCAATGATCCGTCCTCGATATCGCTGGTGAACATCGCATCCAGCGTCAGCAGCATCGCCAACAGCACCGTCACCAGCACGATGCCACCGGCAATGCGCTGCAGCAGCGTGTCTTCCGGCCCCAACGCGAACGGGAACAGTACCGTCACCAGTACGGCGTACAGCACCGGCATGGCGATGTCCCCGCGGCGACGCCAGGCCAGGAGGAGCTCGCGCCGCAGCATGGCCGCGCAGGCCTGGCCAAGGCCGGGCGGGCTCACGCCTGCCCTCGTGCGCGCCGTACGCTGGTGGCCGACCGAGTCGGGAGGCGTGGGTCGCCCAGTCCCGCACATTGCCGCGCGGGTGCCGGCGTGGACGCGGTGGCGGATGCGCGTCGTGGCATGCGTGGCCACACCTCAGGCCCCCAGGCGTATGCGCCGCCACCGGCCATCATCGGCGTCCGGTGCAGTGTGCGTGGTGACCAATGCAGCACCGCCGGCTGCGGCGTGTGTCCCGAGAATGCGGTTCACCAGGGTCGTGCCCACGCGGTCGAGGTTCGCATAGGGTTCGTCCAGCAACCACAGCGCGGCGGGCAGCAGCAGCAGCCGGGCCAGGGCCACGCGTTTCTTCTGGCCGGCGGAAAGGCGCCGCACCGGCTCGTCCTCGTAACCGCGCAAGCCGAGTTCCCGCAGGGCCTGACTCGGCTCCATGGCGGGCCGTGATCCATGCAGGCCAGCGGCGACACGCAGGTTTTCCCGCGCCGTCAGATCGGCCTTCAGTCCCAGCTGATGGCCGATGTACAGGATTTCGCCGGCGCTGTCGTCCCGTTCCAAGGCCTTGCCGCGCCAGTACAGCGTGCCTGTGCCCACGTGCAGCAAGCCGGCCAGTACACGCAGTAAAGTGGTCTTGCCACTACCGTTGGCGCCCTCGACCCAGACCAGTTCACCGGCACACAAGCTGAAACTTTGCGGTGCGAATACCGGCAGGTCATGGCGCAGGAAGGTGAGTGCGTGCACCTCGAGCAGGGACACGCTGGCGGTTTGGACTGTCATTGCCGTGATTGTCCGCAATGCTGGCGGCGCTTGTCCATGTGGCGTGCTGTCGCTGAGTTCAAGGACGCACGACGTACAGGCTGGCATGGTCTGCGCCCCGGCCGCGCAGGTAGGCATTCTGCCGGAAGGCAGTGGCCAGCGCGTCGAGCGCCGCGAATTCCGGACCAACCACGAATAGACTGGGCTCGTACCAGCCGTCGGGTCCAATGCCGATGGCTGGCAGGCTCAGCGTGTTCCGTGGCAACTCGCCCAGGAGCTTGCGCTGTGCGGCCTGGTTCGGCTCATCCGCGCGCCGGATCGATCCCGGGTTCCATGCCGTGATGAAGGCCCAGGGCTGCGTGCCGACCAGTGCCTGCAGAGTGGCTGGCAGTGCCTGCTCGATGACAATGGCAGGCCACCGCACGCGGTCGACGCAGACCAGGTAGGTGCTGGCCCGATACTGGGCGAGCAGAGCCTCATCCATGCGGGTGGGCCGGAAATGGCGGCAGCCGCGCGCGCAAGGCTGCCAAGGCGGCATGGACGTCCATCGGCGCGCCGTGTCGAGCGACTTGTTGGTCGAACGGTGTGCCGACCCGGGCTCCGATCAAGATGATGGGGGACTGCTGCATATCGCGCTGGGCGCCGGCACCCGTGGCCGCTCAGAAGCTCATGAAATAACCGCCGTTGACCGGCAGGTTGGCGCCGGTGATGTAGCCGGCGGCGTCGGCTGCCAGGAAGGCCACGGCGCGGGCGATGTCGGCCGGCTGTCCCAGCCTCCCGACCGGGATGCCGGCGATGATCTGCTCGCGGATATCGGCGGGCACGGCAGCGACCATCGGCGTGTCGCAGTATCCAGGCGACACCGTGTTGACGGTCACGCCCTTGCGTGCGGTTTCCCGCGCCAGGGCCATGCTGAAACCGTGCACGCCGGCCTTGGCTGCCGAGTAGTTGGTCTGGCCGAACTGGCCGGTCTGGCCGTTGACCGAGCTGATGTTGACGATGCGCCCGAAGCCGCGCGTCAGCATGCCGTCGATCACGTTGCGGCACATGTTGAACACGCCATCGAGGTTCACCTGCAGCAGTTCGTGCCAATGCTCCGGGCTCATCTTGCGCAGGCTGGCGTCGCGGGTGATGCCGGCTGCGTTGACCAGGATGTCGATGCTGCCATGCTGCCGTTGCAGCCGCGTGGCCAGTTGCGCGCAGGCATCGAACTTGCTGACGTCCGCAGCCTCGAAGCCGATGGCGCCGTCCAGATCGGCCACCTCGTCGCGGAAGGCTGCGACGCGTTCGGCGCGTGCGGCAAGGTCGACTGCCGTCACATGGCAGCCGGAGCCAGCCAGTTGGCGGCAGATCTCGGTACCGAGTCCGCCGATGCCGCCGGTCACGACGGCATGGCGTGGTGTCGCGGAAAGATCGCTCATGGGTTCGCAGCTCAGTGGGAGGTATGGCTGGCGGAGCTGGCCGGGACCGTCAGCAGTCCGGCTGCCGTAAGGGGCCGCTCAACGCGTCTTCTTGTCGCCCTGGCCTTTGCCGGGGGGCGTCGGCGTCAACTTGGCCGCCTGCTCCAGCACATTGCGCTGCATGGCATTCCACGCGTCCATGTTGCGCGCGGTCAGGTCGTTCAGGGTATTCCAGGGGGTCTGGCCCATCAGGCTGTCCAACTGGTTGCGGAACTGGCTCTGCTGGTCAAGGAAAATCTGCAGGCTGCGTTCGAGATAGGGGCCCATGAAGCCCTGCAGCGAATTGCCGTAGAAGCGGATGATCTGGCTCAGCAGCCGCGGCGACAGCATGGGCTGGGCTTCGCTCTCGTGTTCGGAGATGATCTGCAGCAGCACCGAGCGGGTCAGGTCCTCGCCGCTCTTGGCGTCGCGCACCTCGAAGGGCTCGTCGTCCAGAACCAGCTGGCGGATTTCCTCGAGCGTGATGTAGCTGGAAATTTCCGTGTCGTACAACCGCCGATTCGGATACTTTTTGATGATGCGCATGTGTTCGCTCATTGCACTAAATTAGCAGAACATATTGCGCTGCACCAGAGGCTGGCGTGCTGTTGCCAGCGCAGCAAATCCTCGTCCGGCGGGCTTTCGCGGGCACCGGTTGCACCCGCGCATGCTGCACGCCGGCAGGGCTCGTCGCTGCATGGGCCAATGCGCGCATGCCGCCGCATTCAGTCTTGCTTTGCGTCCAGGCCGAACACGCGGCGTGCATTGGCCGTGGTGGCGGCAGCCAGCGTGGACAGGGTCTCACCCCGCAGTTCGGCAATGCAGCAGGCGATGTCGGCCACACGCGCCGGCTCGTTGCGCTGGCCGCGGATCCCCGCATCCGGCTGGTCAGGTGCGTCGCTTTCCAGCAGCAGGAATTCGCTGGGCATGCTGGCGACGATCTGGCGCAATCGCCGTGCGCGCGGATAGGTGACCGGGCCACCGATACCGAGACAGAAGCCCAACTCCCAGAGTCGTGAAGCCTGTTGTTGGCTGCCGGAGAAGCTGTGCACCACGCCCCGCAGCCCGCCGACTTCGCGCAGCGTCAAGCTGACCTCTTCAAAGGCCGCGCGTGCATGCACGATGACTGGCAGCCCACGCTCGCGGGCAATTTGCAGCTGGGCCCTGAAAAAGTGCCGCTGGAGGTCGCGGTCCGGGCTCTGGGCATGGAAATCCAGGCCGATCTCGCCGATTGCCACGGCATCGCCGGCGTCGAGCCATGCAGACAAGGCCTGCACATCGTTGGGTGCATGCTGGTCAGCGAACAGCGGATGCAGCCCGTAGGCTGCATGCAAGCGATGGTTGCCGGCGCACAAATGCCGGATGCTTGCCCAGCCGTTCCGGTCGACCCCCGGGATGACGAGCGTGCCGATGCAATTGGCCTGCGCCCGCGCCAGGACTTGCGCCCGGTCCGCGTTGAAGGCCGCATGGTCGAGGTGGACGTGGCTGTCGACGAGGGCATGCATGGACGTTCGGGTACCTGTGTGGGTGTATCGGGCTGTGTTCCCGGGCTCCCGGCCCTGGCCGATGATCTAGCTTTGATTCAGTCACATGAGGGTTCAATGAGCGCATGGCGACGATCGTGTCGCCAAACCGTGACGGGCCATACATCAAGGGAGAGGCAGATGAACAGAATGCTGGTCAATGCGTTGAACATGGGGATCGCCGTGGCTCTTACCGTTGGGATCTCGGGGTGCAACCGGGATGCCGACGCCGGTATCGCCGGCAACATCGCGCCATCCGCGGCGGGCACGGTTGCCGAGAGCAATGCCGCCAACCCGACACCTGCAGCACGCACCGCGCCGTCGGCCCAGTATGCCAAGGTGGTCAGTGTGACGCCGGTCCGCGAGTCGACCAAGGTGCCCAAGCAGGTCTGCAGCAACGAGACGGTGACCCAGGCGGCCCCGTCCCGTGATGAGCACAATCTGGTCGGTACGGCCATTGGCGCCGTTGCCGGTGGTTTGCTCGGCAACCAGGTTGGTGGCGGCAAGGGCAAGACACTGGCCACGGTGGCCGGAGCGGTGGGCGGCGGCTATGCCGGCAACCGCATCGAGGAAAACCGCCGCCAGACAAACACGACATCCAGCGTCCAACAGCACTGCGAAACCGTCCAGGTTGCCGGTCCCGAGAAGATCGTCGGTTACGACGTCGCCTACGTCTACAACGGTGTCACCCGCACCGTGCGCATGGACCATGACCCGGGCGACCGGGTGCAGGTGAAACAAGACGTCAGCGTGGTTCCGGTGTCGCGCTGAGCGAGCGGCGGATTCAGCTGACCATCCCACTGTAAGGAGAATGCGCATGCACATGACCACAGGCAAATTCGCAATGGCGGCTGCTTTTTCAGGCGCCTTGGCCATGGCTGGTTGCGCCAGCCAACCCTACGGCAACAGTGGCCGCTACGATCGTGGCTACACGCAGTCCAGCCAGTACGGCGGCTCCACCCGCTGCGCCAACTGCGGCGTGGTACAGGAAGTGCAGCAGGTTTACCTCGACGGCGGCAATGGCAACGGCGGGACCTTGGGTGCCATCGTTGGCGCCGTGGCAGGCGGCCTGTTGGGCAACACGATTGGCAAGGGCGACGGGCGCAAGGCGGCAACCGTTGGCGGTGCCGTGGCGGGCGGCATGGTGGGCAACCAGATCGGCAAGAGCAATTCTGGCGGCAGCACTGCATGGCGCATCGTGGTGCGGCGCGACGATGGCCAATACGTGACGGTCACGCAACGCGAGAATCCCGGCGTGCGCAGCGGTGACTACGTCGAGATCCGCAACGACCACGTTTACGTACGTTGATCCGGCGTGTTTGTGGTGGACGGCCAGCCGTCCATGGCCATTGACGCGCACCTGCTGCAGATGTGAACAGGCCGCCCCGTTGGGCGGCCTGTTGCACTTACGGCAATGGAGAAAAGACGCCCGCTCAGTTCACGACGTAGAAGGCATGGTCGCCAATCGTGACGCTGGGGCGCTTGAACGACCAGTCGGGTACCACGGCAAGCGTGGCGAAGTGATCGGCATGTGGCACGAGGATGTGGCGTTGCGCGACGGGCAAGCTCCAGTTGTGGATCGACTGCCCGGAAATCGCCCACGCCTGCTGGTACGCCTCGAGGTTGCTGATCGCGAATGAGCCGGGAGTGGTCGTCGTCGCAAACTGGTGCGGTGCGGTCACCACCTGGCACAGTGTCTTTCCCCAGTTGCCGCGATCGCGGCGCCGCAGGGCGACTTCGGCCACGGCCGCCTGGCCGTTCGCGCTCTCGCCGCGTGCCTCCAGATAGACCGTGGTCGCCAGGCACGCATGCTCGGCTACGGGTTGGGGCATCAATGTGGTAAGCCACAACAAGATGGACAGGGTCATTGCGTTGCCTCCAGTTGGCTGAACGCACAGGCAGTAGAAACCGGTGTGTCAGGGGGCGGTCGGGCAAACGGGCCATTCCGCCTGGATGGATCAATTCCGCGCAAAACAGTGCAACAACTGCTCGACCACGGGCTGTGGCTGAAACGGTGATGCGGCACCGGTATATGACGTTTTGATTGGGCTCCTGCATGCAGCGTCTGCTGCAATTACCAAGACGCTACCGGCACATGCGCCGGCGTATGGAGGAGACAAGCCATCCGGCGTTGAAGCCGGGTCGCGCCGATTCGGAGTCTTCCGATTCGTCGCGTGATTCGAATGTCGTCAAGACATCCCGCAGAGAAAGCTACCGAAGGCTAGCGGCATGCAACGGCGCTGGCAAGTGGCAATTGTCGTTTGTTCACTAGGCGGTCATTTTTTCCGACCCCGCCCCTGCGGGCAAAAATGCACTGCGGCAATCCATCAGGCCGGCCAAACCCGCTGCAACTGTACTGTTGATTCAGATGTATAGACGGCTGGACGTCCATTCTTGAAATCCATCACTGCGCTTTCGTCGAGCACGGCAAGCGCCTCGAACCCGGGGTCGACAGGCACGACGTCGAGTACGCGACCGGTTTCACGGTTGCCGGCGCACAGCGCTTCGCCGGCATGCATGGCATCTGGGGAAGCCAGGCTGCACAGGTGTTGCTTGTGTGCGCCACGGAAGTGCAGGCGCGCGACGATCTCCTGCCCGGGATAGCATCCCTTGTCGGTCACCACCGCCCGCAGGCGCAGCAACGACAATGCCGGAGCCAGCCATTGGCCGAGTTCCGCTGCGGGCAGCCAGGGCCACCCCGCACGCACTTGCTGCGTGCACCAGTCGGGCATCTCTTCGCCTGGTGCAGCGAGGTACATGCCGTGCCCCCCGCAGCCCAGGCCGAGCGTCCCGCGGCTGCCGCAAAGCCTGTGCAGCGGTGCCGCTGGTCCGCCATGGAGCTGGCAGGGTGCGGCAGCGAGGATCGTCACCCGGGAGCGGAACACGAAGCGGCGCAGCGCTGCGGCAACCGCCTCGCCATCACCTCCGCGCAACAGCATGACCAGGGTCTGGTCGCTGCTACGCGCCAAATGAAACAATGCCTGCACGCGCCCGCGGGCATCCAGCCATGCGCTGAATTGCCATTGCCCGACTGCAAGCATGTTGACCGGACTGCTGAACTGGGCATGGGCAAACGCCACGGCGTCGGGGCCGGTGATTTCAATGGTATGGGCCAGTCGCGGGACAATCATGGTACGGGGCAGGGTAGGTATGATCGCGACTGCAGGGGGTCGCCTCGCACCTCTTCCGCGGCTTCTTGGAGTTGTACGCGCATGCCTCAAGTATTACCCTTTCTGGGCTGAAAAACGCCATGTCTGAACGACCACTCATCAATGACACGCCTGCCACCCGGACGCCGGGCGACAGTCCGGATGCGCGCGTCGAGGGGGCGGAGGGTGACAAGGCGCGCAAGAAGGCGCCATTGGCGCGGGAGCCTTCGGACCTCGATCCGACGCGCTATGGTGACTGGGAGAAGAATGGGCGCTGCATCGATTTTTGAGTGCCTTTGAGTGGCAACGACAGAGCCATTGTGAGCAGCCCCGCCGCCATGGGGACTCTGCCGCGCCGTACTAGGATTCGCAATTAGGACCGCTGCCATGGCACCAACACCAAGACCCACTTCTCCGAATATCCAGATTTACCGTTGGCAGGTGCAAATGGTGAGCTCGATCCTGCATCGAGCCACGGGCATCGCCCTGGCGGTCGGCACCCTGGTTGTCGTCTGCGGCCTGCTCAAGCTTGCGGGTGGCGAGGACGGCTTCAATGGGTTCCGTGCGCTGCTCGGTACCCCAGTCGGGATGCTCTTGATGCTGGGTTGGAGCTGGGCGCTGTTCTACCATTTGTGCAACGGCATACGCCACCTCGTGCAGGACGGCGGCGCCGGGTACAAGATTCCGCAGTTCGTGCGCTCCAGCTGGCTGTCCGTCATTGGCAGCGTGGTGCTCACGGTCATCGTATGGGTTTACGTACTGGCGGCTGGGGGTGCGGCATGAGCACAAAAGAGGTGGTGGTGGGCGATCGCCGCAGCCCCCTCAAGATCGCGCGTGGATTGGGCTCGTCGCATTCGGGCGCACACCACTGGTGGGTGCAGCGGGTGACTGCGGCGGCCCTGGTCGGGCTCGGAATCTGGTTCGTCATCCTCGTGTTGAGCCTGCTCGGCGCTGACTTCGAAGCAGCGCGCGCGCGCGTCGCACAACCGTGGAACGCATTGCTGATGGTCGCGTTCCTGGTGGCGATGTTCTGGCATGCGGCGCTCGGCCTGCAGGTCGTCATCGAGGACTACGTGCACACGCGATGGAAGGAAGTGGTCGCGCTGGTCGCGGTGTACTTCCTCGCCTTCCTTGGTGCGTTCGCCGCCGTGCTGGCTGTGCTGCGCATCGCACTGACTCCCTGAAAGGCCAAGGATACCGTTTCATGGAAAGCTACAAGATCCAGCAGCATCTGTACGATGTGATCGTCGTCGGCGCCGGCGGCTCAGGCCTTCGCGCCACATTCGGGCTGGCGGAAAAGGGCCTCAGGGCGGCATGCATCAGCAAGGTGTTCCCAACCCGCTCGCATACCGTCGCTGCCCAGGGTGGGATCTCCGCCGCGCTCGGCAACATGCACCCGGACGACTGGCGCTTCCACTTCTACGATACGGTCAAGGGTGGCGACTGGCTGGGTGACCAGGACGCGATCGAGTACATGTGCAAGGACGCGCCGCGCGCGATCTACGAGCTCGAGCACCAGGGCCTGCCGTTTTCGCGCACCGAAGAGGGCAAGATCTACCAGCGCCCGTTCGGTGGCATGTCGACGAACTACGGCAAGGAGCAGGCGCAGCGCACGTGTGCGGCAGCCGATCGCACCGGCCACGCCATGCTGCACGCGCTGTATCAGCAGGCGCTGGCGCACGGCGCCTCGATCTTCGTCGAATACTTCGTGATCGACCTGATCTTCGACGAGGCAGGCGTATGCCAGGGTGTGCTGGCGCTGGACATGAACGAAGGGACCATGCATTTCTTCCGCGGTCACGCGGTCATCCTGGCAACTGGCGGTTACGGCCGCGCGTACTTCAGCTGCACCTCCGCACACACCTGCACCGGTGACGGTGGCGGCATGGTGCTGCGTGCCGGCCTGGCGCTGCAGGACATGGAATTCGTGCAGTTCCATCCCACCGGGATCTACGGCGCGGGGTGCCTGATCACCGAGGGGGTGCGTGGCGAGGGCGGTTTCCTTACCAACTCGGCGGGCGAGCGCTTCATGGAGCGCTATGCGCCGCACGCCAAGGACTTGGCCTCGCGTGACGTGGTCAGTCGCGCGATGACCGTGGAGATCAACGAGGGTCGTGGCGTCGGTGAGCACAAGGACCACCTGCTGCTCAACCTGATGCACCTGGGCCCCGAGGTCATCCATCTGCGCCTGCCAGGGATTGCCGAATCGGCACGCATCTTTGCCGGCGTCGACGTCACCAAGGAGCCCATTCCGGTCTTGCCGACGGTGCACTACGTCATGGGCGGCATCCCCACCGACATCCATGGCCAGGTGGTACAGAAGCGCGGCGATGACGTCGATGCACGCGTACCCGGCCTGTTCGCGGTGGGCGAGGCGGCATGCGTGTCCGTGCATGGCGGCAACCGCCTGGGGTCGAATTCGTTGCTGGACCTGGTGGTGTTCGGACGTGCGGTGGCAGAGCGTTGTGCGGAGTTGATCAAGCCGGATACTCCGCACCGCGATGTACCCGCGACGCTGCTGGACAAGGCGCTGGCGCGCTTCGACGCCCTGCGCAACGCCAATGGCGGCACGCCGACGGCGCAATTGCGCGTCAAGATGCAACGCACGATGCAGAAATACGCCGCCGTGTTCCGCACCGGTGAGACCCTGGCCGAGGGCAAGCAGAAGATTTCCGAGGTGTTCGAGCAGTTCAAGGACATCCACGTCAGCGACCGTTCGCTGATCTGGAATTCCGACCTGATCGAAACCCTGGAACTGGCCAACTTGCTCGAGCAGGCCGTGGCCACCATGCACTCGGCCGAGCAGCGTCCCGAGACCCGTGGCGCGCATGCGCGGGAGGACTACCCCGAGCGCGATGACATCAACTGGCTCAAGCACACGCTGGTCTGGGTGGATCCGGACGGGAAGACCCGCTTTGACTATCGCCCGGTGCACATGCACACCTTGACCGACGAGGTCGAGCCGGTGCCGCTGGGCAAGCGCGTCTACTGATCGGGAAGCTCCGGCGCGGGCTTGCTTGCGCATCTGTGGCCATTGCGGCCGTGATGCCGAAGCAGACCGGGCGGGGACGGCGACAAGGCCATGGGTGACGTCGCGCTGCGCACACCATGGCTGGAAGGCACTGCGACGCGCGGTTTTAGGAGAATCCTGCGATGGCCAATTTCACCCTGCCGAAGAATTCCAAGATGCGGATCGGCAAGTATTATCCGGCGCCCGGCGCCAGCAAGCCGCGCACGTTCCGCATCTACCGCTGGTCCCCGGACGACGGGGAGAACCCGCGCATCGACACCTTCGAAGTGGATACCGCGCAATGCGGGCCGATGGTTCTCGACGCCTTGCTGAAGATCAAGAACGAGGTCGACGCCACGCTGACCCTGCGCCGCTCCTGCCGCGAAGGCGTGTGCGGCAGTTGCGCCATGAACATCAACGGCACCAACTGGCTCGCGTGCACCCAGGCCATCGACGACCTCAGCGGCGACATCAAGATCTACCCGCTGCCGAGCATGCCGGTGGTCAAGGACCTGGTGCCGGACCTTACGCATTTCTATGCGCAATTTGCCTCGATCAAGCCCTGGATCCGTACGCAGAGCCCGGCACCCTCGGCCGAACGCCTGCAGTCACCTGAAGAGCGCGAGAAGCTCACCGGTTTCTACGAATGCATCCTCTGCGCCTGTTGCACGGCGGGTTGCCCCAGCCATTGGTGGAATGGCGATCGCTACCTCGGGCCGGCCGTGCTGCTGCAGGCCTACCGCTGGCTGATCGACAGCCGCGACGAGGCCACCAACGAGCGCCTGGACGATCTCGAGGATCCGTTCAAGCTGTATCGCTGCCACACCATCCTCAATTGCACGCGTACCTGTCCCAAGGGCTTGAACCCGGCCAAGGCCATTGCCGAGATCAAGAAGATGATGGTCGCCCGTCGCGGTTGAATACCGCACGGCCCACACGGCAGTTCGGGTGCCATGCCTTGCCAGGCTGACGGAGTCGCGATCCATGACGCCAGACACAAGCAGTGCCGCACGCCGCAAGCGCCTGGGCTGGCGCGTGCGACGTGGCACGAAGGAACTGGACATCCTGTTCGGCACCTGGCTGGACGAGCACTACGATGCCGCCGATGCCGTGCAGCAGGCAGCCTTCGATGCCTTGCTGGACCAGCAGGATCCCGACCTGTGGGACTGGGTCATGGGCTATGCGCCGGCGCCACGTGCCGAATGGCAGGCGATCATCGATGACATCCGCACCCGCCATCACCTTTGAATATAGGCCGTCCGCGCGCCTGCGCTGGGCGGGCCTCGGCATCGCCGGGTTGGCGCTGGCCGCGATTGGCTTGAGTGCATTGCCGTGGTGGGGAAGGGCGGCGCTGGCGGTGGTGGTGCTCGTGGCAACCGTACGCGAGCAGTACCGGTTGCAGCACGCGTCCACACTCGCCGTCGGCTGGAACGTGGACGGCCAGTGGACGCTGCATGCCGTCGCAGCGGACGAAGTCGTGGTAACCCTGTCGTCGTTTCGTACGCTGGGTGGCTGGGTGCAGCTGCGGCTTGCATTGCCCGAACGCTGCTTTCAATGCCTGGTCCTGGCCAGTGACAACAGCGATCCAGGGCTGCGTCGGCGTTTGCGCATGCGCCTGGCAACGGTGCAGGCTGACGCGACGTCGCCACGCATCTGAGAGTCCCGGCAATGTTGGGCCGATGACGGCCTGCCGAGCATGGCGATTCTTGCCCGTCATGACATCCTGCCCGCCGGGTTCACACCGCACGCACAGGCGCATGGGTACAAATGGATACGCCGCAAGCCGCGGTGACCCAGAAGTGGAGGCCATGCGTGGACAGGAATCGAACCGAAGGGATGAAGCGTGAAATCAAGGGCGCCATCAAGGAAGGCGCCGGCAAACTGACAGGCAACAAGGCCAGGGAAGTCAGCGGCAACATCGAGAAAAACGCCGGCAAGGTGCAGAAGGCCGTGGGCAAGGCCGCCGACCGGGCGCGTGCGGGCGCCAAGTAGCGGTATTGACCGGTGAGCGCCAGCGTCCCCATGGGCTGGCTGGCGGTTGACGCGATTGCGCTGCGCTCTGTGGCTATGAGGAAAGCCGGCTCCCTGTTCCCGGGAGCTGGCTTTTTTGTTGGTCAACCGCCGGGTGGCTGCACCTGTGCTGGCGGCGGCTGAACGCGGCGCATCCTGGGCTCGGGGACAACCGGTTCGTGCGGCGGATCGACCACCGGAATATCCGGGGGCTGCGGGCCAGGCACGGGATGGTCGGATCGGGCGGTGGTGCCGGCGCCGGATCGGGTGGGACGTGCCCGGGTGAGGGCGGTACCTTACTTTGCCGCCAACCACGCGCGCGTCGCGACCACCAGCGTCTCGACGCCGGTGCGCAAGGTCGGCTCGAGTACTGGCGCGAAGCGGGCGTTATGGTTGGTGGGGAGGTCGTTGAGCCGGCCTGCCGCTTTCGCCTTCGCATAGGTTTCCGGATCGGTGCAGCCGACAAACCAGAACACCGAAGGTACCTTCCACTCCGCACCGAAGCAGCCGAAGTCTTCGCTGGCCGATGTCGGCACGGTTTTCTCGACACGCCCTTCCGCGAAGTGCCGGCGGAACGCATCGCCGACCTTCTGGTTCGCGTCGGCGTCGTTGACGACCAGGGCGTAGCTGTCCAGTGGCGTGATTTCCGGTGGCTTGGGGGCGCCCGATGCGGCCGCCTCGGCGTTGACGATGCGTGTGATCGCCGCGAGCACGCGCTTGCGTACGCCCTCGTCGAAGGTACGCACGTTGAGCTTGATCAGTGCCTCGTCGGGGATCACGTTTTCCTTGGTGCCGGCCTGCAGCGCGCCAATCGTGACTACGGCTGCCTCGGTTGCGGCCAACTCGCGCGATACGATCGTCTGCAGGCGCAGCACGGTCGCCGCGGCCATGACCACCGGGTCGATGCTGGCTTGTGGCATTGAGCCATGGGCGCCGCGGCCGAACAGGCGGATCTGCAGGCTGTCTCCGGCCGAGGTGATTACGCCGGCGCGGCCGCTGATGGTGCCGGCCACGCCGACCATCACGTGCTGGCCGAGCACGATGTCGGGCTTGGGAAAGCGTTTGAACAGGCCGTCGTCGATCATCGCCTGCGCGCCGGTGCCGGTTTCCTCGGCGGGCTGGAACACGGCCATCACCGTGCCGCTCCAGTGCCCGCGTGCCTGGGCGAGCAGGGTGGTCGCGCCGATCAGCCAGGTGACGTGCATGTCGTGGCCGCAGGCGTGCATCACCGGGACGGTATGGCCATCCTTGTCCATGGCCGTGACCTTGCTCGCGTAGGGCAGGCCGGTTGCCTCCGCGACTGGCAATGCATCCATGTCAGCGCGCAGCATGACGACCGGGCCGTCGCCGTTACGCAGCAGGCCGACCACGCCGGTGCCGCCGACGCCGGTAGTCACCTCGAAGCCGGCCTGGCGCAGATGTGTAGCGGAGATCTCGGCCGTGCGCCGCTCCTGCGTCGACAGTTCCGGGTGGGCATGGAGATCGGTGTACAGCGCCTCGAGCTCGGGCAGCAGCTTCGGCAGGTTCGCAAACCATGCCTCGGCGCCATCGGTCTCTTTCTTGTTCATGCTGGCCTCACGATGACGGGCAGGATGACGGGCAGGCAGTGTCGTGGGCTCAGGCTCCGCGCGGGTGCACGGTGAGCACGCGCTCGATGTGCAGGTGCAGTTCCTTCAGGAAGTTGCCGAGGAACTCCGCGGTAGAGTCGTTGCTGACCGTGCCGTCCGCGCTGATCAGGTCCGGATGGAACTGGATATAGGCCTCCATCGTGTTCATCAGTGGCGAGTTGCAGAAGCACAGCACGCCGCGCAGTTGTTGCTGGGCGACCGCCGTACCGATCGAGCCGGGCGAGGTGCCGATGATGCCGGACGGCTTGCGCGCAAACGAGTTCTTGCCCCAGGGCCGGCTGGCCCAGTCGATCGCGTTCTTCAACGCGCCGGGGATCGAGCGGTTGTACTCCGGAGTGATGAACAGGACTCCATCCACATCGGCGATCGCCTGCTTGAACTTGCGCGCCACGGGCGGATAGTCGGCATCGTAGTCGTAACAGTACAGCGGCAAATCCTTGATTGGGATCTCGACCAGTTCCAGTCCCTCGGGGGCAAGGCGAACGAGGGCCTTGGAGAGCAGGCGGTTGATCGAACCCTTGGCTAGGCTGCCGACAAAATAGCCGACCTTGAAGGTTTTCATGCGCGCTCCTTGATGTGGTGTGCGGTTGCGAAAATGCGGAAAGACCTTCAATGGCCGGTCGAATCACCGCGGCGACTGGCCTCGAACAGGAACCAGGTGCGCTGCTCGGCCTCGTCGACCCATTCCTCGATCAGGCTGGCGGTGGCGATGTCGTGCCGGTCGTCGCACACGCCGTGGGCTTCGCGCAAGCGTGCCGCCAGCATCCTGTTGTCCTCGCGCAGCTCGGCCAGCATGTCCTCGGGCTCGACATACTCGGCGTCGTTGTCGTCGATGCGCTGCAGACGCGCGATATGGCCGATCGAGCGCAACGTGGTGCCGCCAATCTTGCGTATGCGTTCGGCGATCGGGTCGGTCATCGCGAACAACTGGCCAGCCTGTTCGTCGAGCAGCAGATGATAGTCACGGAAATGCGGGCCGCTCATGTGCCAGTGGAAGTTCTTGGTCTTCAGGTGCAGGGCGAACACGTCGGCCAGGATGGCATTCATGGCGCCCGACACATCACGCACCGCCTTGGCGTCGAGATCGGTGGTGGTATTCAGCGGCGCCCGCTGCTTGCGCAGCAGGGAAACCTTGGGGTTGGTCTGTGTCTTCTTCATGGTGGTGTGATCCTTGGCCATGCGGTGCTCCTTGGATGTGGTGAGAAGGAAGTTGCGAAGGAATATGCACCCTTCGTCGGTAACCGACTGTGAAACGCTGCTCCGAGTTGCCTGGGTGCTTTCAGTTCGTCCATACAGGCGACGCCGGTGGCACGACGCAAGCCCGCAGCACGATCTGTCGGTCGATACCGTGCGTCATCACTGCGCCGGGTCAGTTGCGGGCTTGGGATGAACACGTAGAAATTCCTGCCGTTGACAGATGGCTTGTGGGACTGCGGCGTCTGGGGCGACATCCAGATGCGGGTGCCGGCCGCCGATGGCGAAACTATGCGGCCGCACCGAATGTACGTCGCCATCGCCGTCAACGCATATGTCATATGGCATGCTGGAACGCGCGCCAACCGTTTACACGAAATTCCCCGAGCCCAGGCACATCCCTTTGTTCTAAATTTTACATAATATACATTATGCGCAGTGAAGGGTGCGCCGGTTGAAGGTGCCGGAGCCCCTGCCAGAGCCGCTGGCAGCGCTGCTGCTGGCCGCCCTCCTGGTCGTCGTGCTCGGCCACGTCGTCGCCGGGCCTGGCTCATCAGCCCCGAAGGCTTCCGCGAGCTGCGCCATAGCTGCCTGCTGAGCAACCAGCAAGCCGCCGCCGCGTACCTGGGCGTGTGCGTGCGCACCATCCGCCATTGGGACAGCGGCCGCTGCCGGGTGCCCTGGTCCGTGGTGCGCCTGCTCCGCCTGCTGCGGGCTGGCGAGCTGGGCGGCCTGCTCGAGGGCTGGGAGGGCTGGACGATCTGGCGGGACCGGCTGGCGGTTCAGGTGATGTCGCTCGGAATCAGGTTGCTTCAAGATGATGAGCGGCTGTTGGACTCATCCTCAGCAGGCAGCGGGTGGCCCGCTATAAACCCACCTCCAGAGTTGCAACGCGAGGTTGCGGCAACTAAGTTTGCCGCATGCGCCAGCCGTTCCATCCGCGTTCCCGCAGTTTCCGTGCCGTATTCGGCGTGGCCCTGCTGGCATGGGCGATGCTCGCGTCGGGTGCATTGGCCGGTCCGCGGCGCATGTTCGATGCGATGGGCGTGAACGCGACGATCCAGGCGGCGCAAGCGCAGGCGACCACGGTGCATTGTGACGGCATGGCCATGGTGCCGGGCCCCCAGACTTCGATACCCGCATCGATGCCGCCGGCTGGCAATGGCCACGCCTGTTGTCCTGACGGCGGTTGCCATTGCGCATCTTCGTGCACTGGTATCGTCGGTGTGCCGTATCCCGGTCTGGAGTTGCCGCCGATACGCGGCACTGTGTTGTCACTGGCCTACTCCCAGCCGATGCGGGCACCTTCCGCACCCCCCTTGCGACCGCCGATCGCCTGATTCCCGTCGCGGCGCGCAAAGTGCCGCGAAGCACCGTAACTTGATCCCTGTTTGCCGCGCACAGCGTGGCGGATGGGCGTCTGCTCGTAACCGGCGTGCCGCGCACGCCAGCGGGAATCCGAAATGAAACAGAACCCTTTTCACACGGGGCTGACTGTCCCGATGCCTTCCCGTCGACGCTTCGTGCAGGGACTGGCGCTGGGCGGGACCGCCGCGATGCTCGGGGGCTTCCTTAAACCCGCGTGGGCACTGCAAAGCCTGGACATGCCCAACAACGCACGCAACGCTGGCGGACCGGGCGTTGTGTCCGGAACACAGTTCGCACTGGAAGTTGCCGAGACGCCGGTGAACTTCACCGGCAAGGCGCGTTACGCGACGACGGTCAACGGTTTGTTGCCGGGGCCGCTGCTGCGGTGGCGGGAAGGTACCGCAGTCACGCTGCGGGTCACCAATCGCCTGCGCGTGCCGACCTCGATCCATTGGCACGGCATCTTGTTGCCTTTCGACATGGATGGCGTGCCTGGCATCAGTTTTCCCGGCATCGCGCCGGGTGAAACTTTCGTCTATCACTTTCCTGTCAAGCAGTGTGGAACCTACTGGTACCACGCGCACTCCGGCTTTCAGGAACAGACCGGCCTCTATGGTGCGTTGGTGATCGATCCGGCCGGGCCTGATCGCATACAGGCCGACCGTGATTACGTGGTGATGCTCAACGACTGGACCGACGAGAACCCGATGACGGTTTTCGCGAACCTCAAGAGGATGGGTGACTACTACAACTACGGCGAGCCGACCGCACGTGATTTCATCGCGGACGTGAGGCGCGGGGGACTAAAGGCTGCGCTGGCCGAACGCAGGATGTGGAACGAGATGCGCATGAGCCCGCGCGACCTCGTTGACGTCACTGGCGCGACTTACACGTATCTGATGAATGGCACTACGCCCGCCGGCAACTGGACAGGGCTGTTCAAGCCTGGCGAGCGCGTGCGGCTGCGCTTCATCAACGGTTCCTCGAACAGCCATTTCGATGTGCGCATCCCGGGTTTGAAGTTGTCCGTGGTTGCGGCTGATGGCCAGGACGTTGTACCAGTGGCGGTGGATGAGTTCCGCATCGGCACGGCCGAGGTCTATGACGTGGTTGTCGAGCCGCAGGAGGATCGTGCCTACACGATTCTTGCGCAGTCGATGGGTCGCGACGGCTACGCCCGTGGCACGCTGGCGCCGCGCGCAGGTATGCAGGCCGAAGTGCCGCACCTCGATCCACTGCCCACGCTGTCGATGGTGGACATGATGGGCGCCATGGCGGCGGGCGGCGACATGGCGGCCATGCACGGCACGCATCATGGCTCGATGCCCGGCATGGCCACCGGCGGTGCCCTTGACCCCGCCGGCATGCAGACGGCACACCACGCACGCACCGAATACGACAACCCGAACGTCGACATGCACGTAGACATGCCGCGCACCAACCTCGACGATCCCGGCATCGGTCTGCGCGACAACGGTCGCCGGGTGCTCACCTATGCCGACTTGCACACTGTCGGCGGGTCGTTGTATCCGCAACAGCCCGTGACCGATGAAATCGAATTGCACCTGACTGGCAATATGAACCGGTTTGTCTGGGGTTTCGACGGGCTCAAATTCTCACAGGCGAAGCCGCTGCACTTCCCTTACGGCAAGCACCTGCGGCTGATCCTGTGCAACGACACCATGATGACGCACCCAATCCACCTGCACGGCATGTGGAGCGAACTGGAATCACCGGAGCAGACGTTCCAGGTGCGCAAACACACCATCAGCGTGCAACCCGCCCAGCGCGTCACGTATCGCGTGAAGGCCGACGCGCTGGGGCGCTGGGCCTACCACTGCCACCTGCTCTATCACATGGAAGCGGGCATGTTCCGCGAGGTGGTGGTGTCATGAAGCCGATCACGCGCAATGGGTGTTTGTTCGCGGTTCTGTCCGTTGCACACATGGCCGTGCCTGCCTTTGCACGGGACTCGATGCACGGCGTGGATATGGCGCAAGCGCAAACGCCCGCAGATGAACCGGCAAAACCGCCCGCCAAGGAAAAGCCGCACTCAGCAGAGAACAAGCATACGCATCACGCGGCGGAGCATTCGATGTCGGGAATGGACATGCCGTCGATGCCGAACATGGCCATGCCGCCGCCACAACCACAGGCGCCGGCCGGTGCCCATTCCCAGCACGCAGGATCGATGCCAGGCTCGGGCATGGAGAAATCGCCCATGCCGCCCATGCCGATGCAGCCACCGCCCAACCTCACCGGCGAATTGCAGGTGCTCGATATCGGCTCGCAAATTGGCACACGGCCAGTCGTGCGTGGGCTCAGTGGCGGGGTCATGCAGATGGACATGCAGGGCATGCAGATGCAGGGCGGCAAGGCGCCGCCAGATGCGCGCAGTGCGGACTATTCCGACGGCATCGGTTACGGCCAGGCCCACGGCCTGCACATGCTGGATCACGCGGCGCTCGGCATGCTGTTGGTCGACCGGCTGGAATACTTCGATGGCCGCAGCGGCAACGGCGTCGCACTGGATGCCCAGGGCTGGTACGGCACCGACGCAAACAAGTTGTGGGTCAAAGCCGAAGGCGAGCGCAGCGCGGGGCGTCTGCAGGATTTGCGTACCGAAGCACTCTGGGCCCACCCGATCGGCATTTATTGGAACACCCAGCTTGGGGTGCGGCACGATTTCGGCGCCGGCCCCGGGCGTACCTGGGCCGCATTTGGCGTGCAGGGCCTCGCGCCGTACTTCTTCGATGTCGAAGCGACCTTCTACGTCGGACAAGCCGGGCTGACGGCGTTCCGGTTCGAGTCGGAATACGAACTTCTGTTGACCCAGCGCCTGATCCTGCAGCCACGCTTCGAGGTCGATCTGTACGGTCGCGACGATCCGCAACGTGGCATCGGCTCCGGTTTGTCCGACGCCAGCGTGGGCCTGCACCTGCGTTACGAGTTCACCCGCAAGTTCACGCCTTATGTCGGTGTCGAGGTCGACCGCAAGTTCGGTCGCACGGCCGACTTTGCACGCAGTGCCAGTGAGCCCGCCTTGGATCGGCGACTTGTCGCGGGCCTCCGCTTCTGGTTCTAGGCAAACTGCGGCGGAGCACGCTGCCGGGAGTCACGCCGTGCCAGAACCCGCCAGAGCCAGCGCGTGAACACCACCACCGCCAAGCGCTGCGCACACCGCAACCGCCGATGTCAGGCAGTGTGGGTCCCAGGGTGTGCTGTCGGCACGCGTCGAGCGCCCTCCCCGCCGGCCTGGGCGCGACTCGACTGCGGCCACACCGCGCCGTGGTGCACGGCTGTTACCGGAGCCTCAGCCCGTGGTACCGAGCAACTCGATAAGTGCCCCGGCAAATGCCGGAATATCGCCTGGATTGCGGCTGGTGATGAGCCGGCCGTCGCGCACGACAGCCGCGTCCTGCCAATGTGCGCCGGCATTTTCCAGGTCCTTGCGCAACGAGGGCCACGAGGTCAGCCTGCGATTACGGACCAGATCGGCATTGATCAACGTCCACGGTCCGTGGCAGATGGCCGCGATCGGCTTGTCGGTCTGGGCAAAGGCCCGCACCAGGGCGATGGCGGCGGGCTGCGTGCGCAGCTTGTCGGAACTCATGACGCCCCCAGGCAACACCAGCGCATCGTAGTCGTCCGCCTCGGCATCCTCGAGTGCGACATCCACATCGATCTCGTCGCCCCAGTCGGTTCTGTTCCAGCTCATGACTCGTCCGGCACGACCGGGAGCAATCACATCGGCTTGCGCACCAGCCCGCTCCAGCAGTCGCTTGGGGTCGATGAGTTCGGATTGCTCGAAGCCGTCTGTCGCCAGGATGGCAACCAGGCGGCCTGCAAGATCTAATGAAGGCACGGTCTGCCCCACGAACGGAAAGCCTCAGCGTTCCAGAACAATGATGCAGGGCGCGTCGACGTCCGGTGAGCTCGACATCACGGAATCACCCATCCACACCTGGCATGACGACTCGCGCAGTTTCGGGTTCGTCGCGCAGCGCATAGATGCCCGGCAGGTTGCGGCCTTGCTCGTGATAGTCCATGCCGAAGCCGAAGACGTAGCGATCCGGCAGCACTACGCCGTTGAAGTCAGCCTCGATGCCTTCGACAATCCGGCCATGTGTCTTGCGGCACAGGCAGGCGATGAGCACCCGGCGCGCGCCGCGGCGCAGGCAGTCCTCGCGGATCGCCTTGAGCGTCGCGCCCTCGTCGAGGATGTCGTCGACCAGCAGCACGGTTCGGCCTTGCAGGCATGCCGTGGGTTCGCGCAACCAGTGCAGCTCACTGCCTGAGATCCGACCCCGATAGCGGGTGGCGTGGACATAGTCGAACTCGAGGTCGGTACGGATCGCCAGGGCCAGGTGCCCGGCAAATACCAGCGCGCCATTCATCACGGGGAGAAACACCGCGCGCTCACCGCCCAAAGCCTGGTCGATCCGCTCACCCATGGCTGCAATCACCGTCTCGAGTTCGCGGCGTGAAAACAGCAGCTCGGCATGGGCCAGGGCCTCGGCCAGCAAGGGTGGTTTCACGTTCATGCTTGTCCTGATGCGGGAGCGAGCGCGCTGACCCGTGCCACCAGGCGGTCGCGCTGCGGATTGTCGGTGAGTTCATCCCAGGTGGCGCCCAATTCCCCGCGTAGTGCGGCCAGTGTGACCGGCAGCGCCGTCGGGCTGCGCACGGGCATCTCGGGCATGGCGGTGATCGCCTCGGGCACCACATCCGGCGCACAAGCCAGGACCAGGTCACAGCCGGCCTCCAGGTGCGCTTGCACACGCTGACCGATGGTGCCAGCGGTCGCAGCCGCCGACATGCCGATGTCGTCGCTGATCACCGCCCCGGCAAAGCCCAGCTCGTCGCGCAGGATGTGCTTGATCCATAGGGGGGAGTAGCCGGCCGGACGGGTATCGACCTCGGGATAGATGACGTGCGCCATCATCACCGCCTCGACGTGCGCAGCGATGCAGTCCTGGAACGGCAGCAAGTCGGCATCGCGGATCGCCTGCAGCGGGCGTGGGTCCACGGCCTCTGCCGAATGGGTGTCGGCAGGCGTCGAGCCATGGCCGGGAAAGTGCTTGAGCACGGCCGCCATGCCCGCCAGATGCATGCCGCGCACATAGGCCTGGGCCAGCTCGCTGGTTACTCCCGGGTCGGCATGGAAGGCCCGCATGCCGATGGCTGCGTTGCCGCGTGCCAGGTCCACCACTGGCGCAAAACTGAAATCCACCCCACTGGCGCGCAACTCGCTGGCCATGATCCAGGCGTGGTCCTCGGCCAGGCGTACGGCCTCGGCCGGATCGCGGTCGTAAACGGCGCCAATCGCGGCCAGCGGCGGCAGGCGTGTGAAGCCGGCGCGGAAGCGCTGCACCGGCCCGCCTTCCTGGTCCACGGCAATCAGCGACTGCTCTCCCCCCGCCGCGTGGATGGCCGCGCACAACGCCGAGAGTTGCCCACGCGAGGTGAAGTTGCGCGCAAACAGCAGCACGCCGGCCACGCTGGGCTGGGCCAGCCAGCCGGCTTCCCGCCGGGTCAAGGCAGTACCCGCTACGCCTATCATCAACATGTGGCGTCCCCAGCGGCGCGCTCCGCAGCCGACCATCGTGCATAGGGATGGTCGGCCAGTGCGGCATTGTAGTAACGGCGCAAGGCGCTGACTTCGGTACCCAGCCAGGGCGGCCTCGCGAAAGTCACATCGGCCGCGGGCAACTCGACTTCGGCCACGACCAGTCCGCTGTTGTCGCCGGCAAACTCGTCCACTTCGAACAGCATGCCGCCGACGCGCACCTGGTGCCGTGTCTTTTCGACGATGCGGCCACACAGCGTCGCCAGCATGGTTTCGGCATCGGGCAGCGGCAGGGGGTATTCGTACTCGGCCCGGGACACCCCGGCCACGGCCTGCTTGATATTGAGCCAGGCCTTGATGCCGGCAACACGCACGCGCACCGTGGCATGGCCCTGGCCTGGCGCGACGTCATCCGCCGTGGCCACGGCGCCCAGCAGGTAGCCCTGCCGCAGTTGCTCGCTGCGTTCGACCGCGCCACGCCAGCTCTCGTCGCGCAACAGGAATTTGCGTTCGATCTCGATGCCCATCAAAGCCCCATCCCACCCTATATCCGAACGAAGCCGGTTTGTTGAAGAGTGCGGCCAAGGATGGCCGCTTTTTGACTTTCGCGGTCACGAAGACCGCTGAAATACAGCACAAGGATGGCCGCTCTTGATTCTCGCGGTCATGGAGACCGCTGAAATACAGCAATGGATTCGACATGCGCGGTATGCGGGAACATGTCCATGACCCCGGCCGCCTGCAGGGTGAAGCCATGCTGGTGCACCAGGATGCCGGCATCGCGCGCCAGCGAGGCCGGATGGCAGGAAACGTAGACGATGCGCCGGGTCTGCGCGCCGGGAAGATAGGCCAGCACCTGGTCGGCGCCGGCCCGCGGCGGGTCGAGCAGCAGCTTGTCCCAGGGCTGGCGCGCCCATTCCGCAGCCTGCTGTGGATCGAACAGGTTGGCCACCTGGAAACGGGCATTGTCCAGGCCGTTGCGCGCCGCGTTTGCCCGCGCCCGCTCCACCAGCCCAGCCTCGCCTTCCACCCCAGTCACCGCGGCAACCCGCTGCGCGATCGGCAGGCTGAAGTTGCCCAGGCCGCAAAACAGATCGAGTACCCGGTCCCCTGGCTGCAGCTCCAACAGGCGCAGGGCCAGGCTCACCATCTGCTGGTTGAGCTCGCCGTTGACTTGCACGAAGTCCAGCGGCTGGAATTCCAGCTCCACGTCCGGACAGGCGCCGTCGTCGACATGAACGCGATAGGCCAGACGCGGCGCTTCGGGCCACAAAGAATGCACGCTGGTGATGCCGCCCGGCTGCAAATAGATGGCCAGGCCATGCTGCCGGCCAAATGCAGTCAACGCATCGAGGTCATGCGCGTCGAGCGGCTGCAGGTGCCGGAACACCAGGGCCATGGCGTCATCGCCAGCGGCAAATTCGACCTGGGGGATCGAATCCACCGCGTGCAGCGTGCCAAGCATGTCGGCGAGCAGGCCGACTTTTGGACCGAGCGCCGGATGCATGACCAGGCAGTGGCGGATCTCGGCCACGTAGCGCGGATTCTGGCGTTCGCGGAAACCGGCCAGCACCCTGCCCTTTTTCTGCACGTGGCGTACCGACAGGCGGCCGCGGCGGCGATAAGCCCAAGGCTGGCTGCGCAAAGCCGGCAACCAGGTGCGCGGTGCGACCTTCCCGATGCGGGTGAAATTCTCGGCCAGCCAGTGCTGCTTCCCTGCGACCTGCATGTCCGAGGAAAGGTGTTGCAGCGAGCAGCCGCTGCATTCGGCGTAGTGCGCACACGGGGGCTCGACCCGGTGCGGCGATGCGGCAAGCACTTCCACCAGCTCGGCTTCGTCATAGCTGCGGTGGCGCTTGCGCACGCGCAGGGAAACCTTTTCCCCGGGCAGTGCACCCTCGACAAACACGGTCTTGCCGTCGACGCGCGCCACGCCGCGCCCGTCGGTGCCAAGCTCGCCGATCAGGGCTTCAATCGCGGCGCTCGGCAGGCCATGGGCTCGGGACATCTGGATCAACACGCAGGAAGATGCCGCCCATTATGCCAGCCCGTCCCCCTGGACGGTCCCGCGATCAGCGCAGGCCGTTCCAAGCTACGGCGAACTTGCCGCGAAAGCGTGGGCGGCAGCAGCCGACCGGGCTTCGATGTCTCGAACGCTTCTGCCGCCTGGGTCCCTAACGTTGCTTCCACGCGCCACTGGCATCCTGGTAATACCAGCCCGGGTGGGCCTTCTCGATCCAGGTGGCGGCAAACGTCGAACGGATCTGCGCGGCCCACTCCGGATGGCCGTTGGCCTTGGCGATTTCCTGGTACAGCGCCGTGCGGTCACGGTTTTCCTCGGCAATCGCGGCATTGGCCTGGGTCCGCTGGCTGAGTGGCAGCTTGGCGGCGTCATGCAGGGCGACCAGACCGTCGTGGGTGAAGCCGATGGCCCCGTTGTCCAGCAGCGGTCGCAGTACATCCTTGAAGCGTGTGCTCATGCGTGCGCGCAAGGCCTCGGTCACCGGCGTGGCCAGGCGCAGGTCCGGTTGCTGGGCCGCGTAAGCAGCAGGGATCAGGAGGTCGAGCAGCATCGCGGACGGTTGCGCGGGCATCCCATCACCCTGCGGCTGTTGCGGCTTGGGCGGTGGAGCGTTCGCCGGCTCACCCAGCACATTGCCGATGAACTGGTCGGCCGCCTTTTGCGCCGCCGCCGCCGGGAAGTACACATTGATGGTGACGCACCCTACCAGGGCCACGGCCAAGGTGGTCAGGATCGCGTAAATCAGCTTGCGCATCGGTGGCTCCAGGTTCGGGATAAGGAGGATGGTCGCGCCAATTCAGCGCACTTCCGGCGGCGCGCCGTTGATGGCATCGCGCAGGCGACGCACCAGGGTGGGCCAATCGACACGGGTCTGGTGGCCAATGACCTGCAGGTGCGGCAGCCCGCTGCCTTCGACGATAGTGTAGCCGTCGCCCGTCGGCTGCAAGCCACTCATCTGGCACACGCTCCCGTGCAGCGTGCAATTGAGCCCGATGCGCTTGTAGGCAAAAGTCTTGAACAGTTTCAGCACCGCGCCCTGCAGGCCCCCGGCCACGCCGCCGCCGCCGACCGCGGTGAGGTTGTTCACCGCCCGCTGGCTGATCCGGCCGCCGCCGGCCGCCAGCAGGCTCGCCTTGAAGGCCACCGGGCTCCAGTCGACCAGGCGCAAGCCGTCGATGCTTCCATCGAGACGCCCGGTGATGCTGCCGAAGTCGAACACGCTGGTGATTGCGGCCAAGTCCAATTGGCGCATGGCCACGTCCGCGGCCAGGACCGGATCGGCGCCAAACGGATCCTGCAGCGACAGTCGCGTGATGTCGACGAAACCGTCGAAGAGGTTGGCCGACAGGCCACCGTCCAATTCGATATGGTCATCCACCAGGCGCAGCGAGGGTATCGCTCCGGCCAGGGTACCGGGGAACGCAGGCCAGCCGAAGGCATGGCACAGCGCACCCAGATCCACGCCCAGCACGGTGATCGAGGTGCTCAGGCGCTGGCCACGTGCCGCTGCTGGATGGATGTCGAGGTCGCCCAGGCGCAACTGGCCGTTCAGTACCGGCACGAGCACGGGCTGGACCAGTCCCAGCGTGCCGCCCCGGCTGTGCCATTGCGACTTGGCGCCGCCCAGTGGCACCCGGTGGAATTGCATGCCACTCCAGGCCAGCGTGGTGGCCGGTCGATTGCCTTGCGCGACCCAGTCCAGCCCGCCACTCAGGTCACTGATTCCCAACGCCCCGCTGGCGTCGTGGAAATTCAGGCCGGGGGTGCTGAAGGCGAAGGCATGCAGGCCGTCGGCGCGCAGATCCAGGTTGCCGTTCAAGTCGCCAGTGACGCTGGCGTCCCGCAACCCGAGGCCGGCCAGCCAGGCTTGGCCGTAACGTGCATAGGCGGCAGGGAAACTGGCGTGGAAATCGGTCAACTTGAGCGAGGCCAAGCTGCCTTTCGCGTCGATGGTCAGGGCTCCATCAAGTTGCAGTGCATCGGCATCATTTACGTGCAACTTGCTGATTTGCATCGCTCCATCTTGGCTGGCAAGATGGAGACTGAGACGCACAGGATGGTTCGGCAAGTGGGCGTACAGCGGGGCCAGCAGGACTTCCCCGCCTTTCAGGCTGGCGTCCAGGTCGATGCGGGATGACTTTCCATTGCTGCTCACGTCGAAGCGGCCACTCGCGCCCAGGTTTTGCGTGGCCAGAGTCCCCGCCGGTGTGTCGAGACCCACGCCACGCAGGGCAAACTGGCCTGACGAGCGCAGGCCGTTCTCGAGCACATCCAGGGCGAGATCGGCGTCCACTTCGCCGGCGCTGGTTTGCGCCGAACCAAGTGTGCCCAACAGACCGCGCAACCAGGTGGCCGGAAGGTTCTTCACCACCACCTGCGCGTGCGACGGCTGGTCGAGTGGTAGCCACGCGCTGGCCTGGGTGCGATTCTGGCGCAGCTCCAGTCGTAGCGTGTTGGCAGGCTGGTCGGCAACCAGGGTGGCATCGGCGTTGCTGAGCTCGCCGCCGGGAGTCGAGCCGAGCTTGACCTTGCCGGTGTAGACCCATTGCTGCCCGATGTTGTGCTCGAGCACACCATCCAGGTCGATACTCACCCGTCGCCAGCCCACGGCCGCGACGTCGCCCCGCGCTGCATGCAGGCGCAGCTGGATTCCGCCATCGGCACGATCAGACAACTCGGCGCTCACGCTGCGCAGACTGACCCCCGGCGCCTGCAGCAGGTCCGCCTTTACCAGCACCTTGGCATGCCCGGCGGGTGCGCCAAGCAGCGACAGCAGGACCCCCCAACCGAGCAGAAAATGGCGTTGTGTGCTATTCATTCAACGCCATTCTGCCAAACCCACCTGAACCAGACAGGTTCAATCATGCGCAGCCGGTTCTCGGGCCACAGTGATGCGCGGGTCAATGAGTCGACAGTCCGCGTGCTGGTGGCGGACGACGACGCCACGAGCTGCCGCTTTCTGACCGATGGTCTGCAAACCGTGACTCCCGATGTGGCTGCTTGTGGCGACGGGGCCCGCGCCTTGCAGTGGGCCCGCGTCGAACGGTTCGACCTGTTGCTGGTGGATTGCCGCATGCCGGGGGGCGGCGCCTTGGCCATCGCGCACGCCCTGCGCGCCGATCCGCGCGCCGCGTCGCATGCCGCCGCCCTGGTGGCCACGAGTGCTGAATTCGCGACCGAAGATCGGCACGCCCTGTTGAGTGCCGGCTGCAACGCCATACTCGACAAGCCGTGCACCCTGGCCGAGTTGCGGCACACGATGAGCTTGATCCCCGCCATGGCCGATACCGTCCTCATCCTGGATGACGTCGCCGGATTGCGCAGCAGCGGAGACTACGCGACCTTGGCGGCCTTGCGCCAGTTGCTGGGAGAGGAACTCGAGACCATGCAGCTGCAATTCGAGACCTTGGCCACCGATCCGCTGGCGCTGATCGCCCGGTTGCATCGCCTGCGTGCCGGATGCGGATTTTGCGGAACCACGCGGCTGGCCCGGGCGGCGCAAAAGCTCAAGCTCAAGCTGGAACTCGAGCCGGGCGCCGACCACACTGCCGCCATCAACCAATTCCAGGCCGCGCTGGCCGCCACGCGGCATGCCCTGGAAGCTCATCTGCGCGCCTCAGCGCCGTGAGCCAGCCATGGCGAGCACATGCCATGAACGCAGCTCCGCGCCGCCCAGGTGGAAGCGGATGACACGGCGCATCAGCTTGCGCAATGCCGGCGCCGCTTCGGCGTCGGGCATGCTGTCGGCGGCCAGCGCCAGCAGGTCGCAGCCGCGCAGCGCCTCGGGGTCGGATGCTGCGCACCGCACCAGACCTTCGCCCAGTCCATACCGGTAGTACCCGGCTGGATCGAGCGCCCGGCCGCTTTCCACCTCGTGCTGCAGTGGCAACGCGTAGCCGATCGCCTGCAGCAAGTCCCGCTCAAAGCGCCGCAGGGTCCAGGCCATTGGCTCCCCGGTCGACAGCCGACGCACGGTGTCGGAGTACGCGCCATACAGCGCTGGCAGCGGATCGTCGCGTCCGGTCAGGCGCACCACCAGCTCGTTGAGGTACAGCCCGGCCAGCACGGCCTGGCCAGTCAGCGACGTGGATGTGGCGGTACGCTCGATCGTGGTCAGCGTGGCCAGTTCGCCCCGCCGCCACAAGCCGACCACGATGCTTTCGAACGGTTCCAGCAAGGCCCGGCGCAGGCGTGCCCGCTCACCGCGCACGCTGCGCGCCACCACGCCGAGCCGGCCATGGTCGCGGGTCAACAACTCGAGCAGCAGGGAGGTTTCGCGGTAGGGCCGCGAGTGCAGGACGAAGGCTGGCTGCTGTTCAATGCGCATGTGTGCCCGCCAGGCGGTCTGTCGATGCGCGACTGCCGCGCCCCGGGAGCCTGAACTGGCCGGTCCGGGCTGACGCAGGAGTGCGCCGTTCCGCCGGGCGGCATCCCTGTTTCAATCGGTGTAGCCAAACTGCTTCAGGCTGGCCTCGTCGTCGACCCAGCCTGCACGAGCCTTCACCCACAGCTTGAGAAACACCTTGCGCCCGAGGAGGCGCTCGATGTGCCGTCGCGCCGCGGTACCAATGGCCTTGAGCTGCTTGCCACCGGCGCCGATGACGATGGCCTTCTGCCCTTCCCGCTCCACCCAGATCACTGCATGGATCTCGGCCAGGCCATCCGGGCGATCATGGAACTGCTCGATCTGCACGGTCGTTGCATACGGCAATTCCTGGTCCAGGCGCAGCATCAGCTGCTCGCGCACCATTTCCGCGGCGAGGAAGCGCTCACTGCGATCGGTGATCTCGTCGTCTGCGAACGCCGCCGGGCGTATGGGCAGGCGCTGCAGGATGGCCTGTTCCAGAGACTCCAGGGCAAGCCGCTTGAGCGCGCTGACGTAAAGTACTTCCGTGTAGGCGTGTTTGGCCACGATGCCGGCGACGAACGGCAGCATCCGGGATTTGTCCTGGTCCAGGTCAATCTTGTTGACGACCAGCAGACGTGGTACGTCACGCTCGGCGATGATGGCGTGGATCGCCTCGTCCTCAGCGGCCCAACGGCCCGCCTCGACCACCTGTACCAGCACGTCGACATCGCTCACGGCGGTGCGCACGGCGCGGTTGAGGCTGCGGTTCATGGCCCGGCGCGCGCCCTGCTGCAGGCCTGGCGTGTCCACGTACAGGATCTGCCCGCTGCCACTGGTGGCAATGCCGAGGATGCGGTGCCGGGTGGTCTGCGGACGTGGGCTGACGATGGACAGCCGCGCCCCGACCAGGGCATTGAGCAGGGTGGACTTGCCCACGTTCGGGCGGCCCACGAGTGCCGCCAGCCCACAACGGAATCCGGCCGCGGCCGGCGCCTCGGCGTGCGTGGCGGCGTTCGGGGTCTCGCTGACGCCTGGATCGTGGGTCATGGCATGGGGTGCATGGAAACAGCGTCCAGTGTAATGCAGCCACCCGACCGCTAATGACTGTCGCGCTGACCTGCCCTGCTCCGGATGGATGCCCCACGGGACTCAGCCCGACGGCGTCCCGCGTTCGATGGCCAGCTGTTCCAGCACGCTCTCGGCGGCATCCTGCTCCGCGGCCCGGCGGCTGCCGGCACTGGCCTCGACGCGGATCGCCACCGGCTCGTCGATCGCGCAGGCCACGTCGAAGATCCTGGCATGGGCCTCGCCGTGGCTCCCGGTCAGCTCATAGCGCGGCAACGGCAGGCCGGCGGCTTGCAGCCATTCCTGCAATCGGGTCTTGGCATCCTTCGACGAGCGCCGCAATGCCGTCACGCGCGGCGCAAACAACTTGTGCACGACCTGGCGGCAGGTGTCGAAACCACCATCCAGGTAGACCGCGGCAATCAGTGCCTCCAGCGCGTCGGCCAGGATCGAGTCGCGCCTGAAGCCGCCGCTCTTGAGCTCGCCGGGACCAAGTTGCAACTGGTCGCCCAGTTCCAGCTCCCTGGCCAGGGCGGCCAGGGCGTTGCCGCTCACCAGTTGGGCGCGCAGGCGCGAAAGCTCGCCTTCGTTGGCCTTGGGATGCGCCACGAACAGCATCTCTCCCACCAGCACCCCGAGCAAGGCGTCGCCGAGGAACTCCAGCCGCTCGTTGTTCGGTTGCCCGGCGCTGCGGTGGGTGAAGGCCAGGACGGCCAGGCTGGGGTCGCTGAAGTGGTAAATGGATTGCAATGCCCAGCCGCCTCCAGCCTACTGCGCGACGTTGCCGACCAGGGCCACGTCCTTCTTGAAGTGCAGCAGAAAATCGATGTTGTACATGAACGGGACGACCTTGGCGTACGCGACTTCCAGCGCGTTGCCACTGGCGTTGCGCACGATGCGCACGTCGCCCGGCTTGATCGTGGCGTCGTCCACGTACTGGAAGTTCATCTTGAACATCAGGTCGCGGCGCATTTCGGTCAAGGTCTTGCCGCTGGTGCCCGCCGAAGCCACCTCCTTCATGCTCTTTACCACACCCATGTATTCCGCGTAGGCCGGCACCAGCTTCATGGCCATGTAGCCAAAGAAGCCGACCACGGCCAAGATCACGAGGAAGCCGATCAAGGTGATGCCGTTCTGCCTGGATTTCATAGTCCCCTCGCTATGCCGCCAACGTGGCGTTCTCGCCGTGGATCGATGTCCCGCGTGGCGTCGCAGCGCCGGTCGACCCCTGTTGGCTGTGGATTCTCGCATTGTTTGCCGGCATCGCGCACGTCGCTCGGATCACACACCGGTTCCCACCACCCTGGTGGTCAGCGGATGACCTTGCCGATGCGCGAGAAATCGATGCCTCCAGTATGCAAGCCCTTCCAGCTCATCCAGATCAGGAAGGCCTTGCCCGCCAGGTCCTGCTCGGGCACACAACCCCACCAGCGGCTGTCCAGGCTGTCGTTGCGGTTGTCGCCCATGACCAGATAGCAGTTTGGCGGCACCTTAGACGGCACGAATTCGTTGGGAATGGATTTGGGCCGGGTATAGGCCGGCATGCGCGCGATGGCGTGGTTGACCGTGCCCAGATGCTCGGTCCACAGCGTCGCCCCCATGTCCAGCATGGTGCGGTCGACCGGCCGTTGCGGGTTGCCGGTGAATGGTCCGATTTCGTCGTCCCGTACCGGCACGCCGTTGATCACCAGGTCGGAGCCATGCACCTCGACCTCGTCGCCGGGCAGGCCGATGACGCGCTTGATCCAGTTTTGCCGCGGCACCGGCGTGGCCGGATTGCTGCAAGTCATGTCGCCGCTGCGCACCAGGTGTCCATCCACCGCGCACAGGTAACCCGGGAAGCGGAACACCACCACGTCGCCGCGCTTGGGTTCGCCGATGCTGACAAACTTGTCGTTGAACGCCGGCAGCCGCAGGCCATAGGCAAACTTGTTGACCAGGATGAAATCGCCGATGTCCAGCGTCGGCATCATCGAGCCCGAGGGAATGCGGAACGGCTCGGCAATGAACGAGCGCAGCAGCAGCACCACCAGCACCACCGGGAACAGGGAGCGTGCCCAGTCCACCGGGATCGGATCCCGGTAATCCGCACCGGCGGCCTGCAACCGGGCCTTGCGCCGCTTGTACAGTACCAGGCGGTCGAACGCCCACACCAACCCGAACAGGACGGTAAGGGCCAGCAGGATCGCCGAAAAATCGAATTCCATGCATCGCTCCCAGCTATTTATCCATACGCAGGACGGCCATGAACGCCTCCTGCGGGATCTCGACCCGACCGACCTGCTTCATCCGCTTCTTGCCGGCCTTTTGTTTTTCCAACAACTTTTTCTTGCGGCTGACGTCACCGCCGTAGCATTTGGCCAGCACGTTCTTGCGCAAGGCCTTGACCGTCGATCGGGCGATGATCTGCGCGCCGACCGCCGCCTGGATGGCCACGTCGAACTGCTGGCGCGGGATGAGCTCCTTCATCCGCTCCACGAGCTCGCGGCCACGACGGTCGGCGTAGCTGCGGTGCATGATCAGGCTGAGTGCGTCCACCCGCTCGCCATTGATCAGCACGTCGACGCGCACGAACGGACCGGCGACGAAGCGGTCGAACTGGTAATCCATCGACGCATAGCCGCGCGACACTGACTTCAGGCGGTCGAAGAAATCCATCACCACCTCGGCCAGCGGCAGCTCGTAGCTGATCTGTACTTGTGTGGCCAGGTACTGGATCGAACGCTGGATACCCCGCTTCTCCTCGCACAGGGTAATGATCCCACCAATGTATTCGGCGGGAGTGAGGATGCTGGCAATGATCATCGGTTCGCGGATTTCCTGGACCTGCGAGCCCGCCGGCAGCTTGGCCGGATTGTCCAGCATCTCAGTGGAACCGTCGGCCTTGAGCAGCTCGTAGCTGACTGTCGGGGCGGTGCTGATCAGATTCAGGTCGTATTCGCGCTCCAGCCGCTCCTGGACGATCTCCATGTGCAGCATGCCGAGGAATCCGCAGCGGAAGCCAAAGCCCATGGCTTCGGAGGATTCCGGCTCGAAGAACAACGCCGCGTCGTTCAGGCGCAGCTTGTCCAGCGCCTCGCGCAGGGCCGGGTAGTCGTCCGAAGCGACCGGGAACAAGCCGGAAAATACGCGCGGCTGCACGGTACGGAAGCCGGGCAAGGCCTGCGCGGCAGGCTTGCCGGCCTGGGTCAGGGTGTCCCCGACGGGTGCGCCATGCACGTCCTTGATCGCCGCAGTGATCCAGCCCACCTCACCCGGGCCGAGGCGGTCCAGCCTCTTGCGCCGGGGAGTGAACACGCCGACCTCGGCCACCTCGTGGGTGCGCCCGGTGGACATCACCAGCAGCCTGTCGCCAGGACGGATCTCGCCTTGCACGATGCGCACCAGTGAAACCACGCCGAGGTAGTTGTCGAACCAGGAGTCGATGATCAACGCCTGCAGCCGGTCGGTGTCGCCAGCCTTGGGGGGCGGGATGCGCGCGACGATCGCCTCCAGGACTTCGACCACGTTCTGCCCGGTCTTGGCACTGATCGCGATCGCCTCGCTGGCGTCGACGCCGATGACCGCCTCGATCTCGGCCTTGACCTTGTCCACATCCGCGTTGGGCAGGTCGATCTTGTTCAGCACCGGCACCACCTCGAGACCCTGCTCCACCGCGGTGTAGCAATTGGCCACCGATTGCGCCTCGACCCCCTGGGCGGCGTCCACCACCAGCAGCGCGCCCTCACAGGCAGCCAGCGAGCGGCTTACCTCATAGGAAAAATCCACGTGACCCGGGGTGTCGATGAAATTCAGGTAATAGGTCTTGCCGTCGCGCGCCGCGTAAGGCAGCGACACCGCACGCGCCTTGATGGTAATGCCGCGCTCGCGTTCGATCGGGTTGTCGTCCAGCACCTGGGCAGCCATCTCGCGCAGGCTCAAGCCTCCGCAAATCTGGATGATGCGGTCCGCCAGGGTGGACTTGCCATGATCAATGTGGGCAATGATGGAGAAGTTGCGGATCGATTCCATGGAGCACGTGCAGGCTGGGACGCGGAGGTGCGGCCGGGTGTGGATACCACGGCAACGCGCCGCCTTTGCGGCGGCGCCAACTTCCCATTGTCGCACGGAACGCGCGTTTGCCACGCCTGGCAGCACATGATGGCCACCGCACCGGTGGCCGTCATGCGCTGTCCCGGGGGCGGCTATTTCTTGGCGTCCGGTACGGTCAGCCCGATGAAGCGGCTCTGGTCGCCGCGCCGCACCAGCAAAAGGACTGTGCTGCCAGCCTTGACGTCCTTGGTGGCGGCCTCGAACTCGGCGACGTTGCCGATCTTCTTCTGGTTGACCATCAACACCACATCGCCCGCCTGCAGACCACCTTCGGCGGCCACCGGGCCAGTGATGTCGCTGATCACCACACCTTCGCCGGACTTGAGTCCGAGCTGCTGCCGGGTGTCGTTGTCCAGCGCCTGCACGGTCAGGCCGAGTGCCGCCGCACCGGTGCTGCCGGTGGCACCGCTGGCGCTGCTGTTGGCCACCGCGCCCTGGTCGCGTGGCGACTCGCCCACGGTGACCTGCAACGTCTGCTTCTTGCCGTCGCGCATGATCTGCACCGGCACCTTGGTGCCTGGCTTGGTCATGCCGACCATCGGCGGCAGGTCGGCGGTCTGTTCGACCACGTGGCCGTCAAAGGACAGGATGATGTCGCCCGCCTGGATGCCGGCCTTGCTGGCAGCACTGTTCGGGGTGACCTGGGTCACCGCCGCGCCGGTACCGTTGTCGAGGCCAAGCGCCTTCACCATGTCGTCGCTGACCGGCTGCACGAGCACGCCGAGCATGCCGCGTGACACGTAGCCCTTGGTCTTGATCTGCTCGACGGCGTTCATCGCCACGTTGATCGGGATCGAGAACGACACGCCCAGGTAGTCACCGGTGTTCGAATAGATCTGCGAATTGATGCCGACCACCTTGCCCTGCAAATTGAACAACGGGCCGCCGGAATTGCCGCGGTTGATCGGCACGTCGGTCTGGATGAACGAGGT
>ERZ778017.750-NODE-750-length-39604-cov-51.393411_pt1 | contig 39604 bp, 45 predicted proteins | sample MGYA00375747_ERZ778017 | MGnify/ENA primary metagenome ERZ778017 (study PRJEB29350, sample SAMN05509838) | bioreactor metagenome | biome: bioreactor; material: wastewater | place: South Africa: University of Cape Town | collected 2014-03-17 ...
TCCGTCCAATCTCCGCCAAGCATGCTCAAGCTTCACGATTTTTGCAACAGAGCCCTCGAAACCATCGTCACGCTCACCGACGATGCGGTGCTGATGTTCGACCGCCTGCTGGGTCAGATGTTTCGGCGCGAGCAGAACAGCGCAGACACAGCGCTCAAGCGCGACCGGCGCAACATCAACGGTAAGATCCGGCTACTTGCCCGGCTCGGCGATGCCCTGCTCACTGCCAAGGTGTCGGGCGGCGACATCGGCGCCGCGGTCGAGGCCGCAGTTGGATGGGATGATCTTGGCCGTGAAGTCGATGAAGCCCGCAAGCTGATCCGCCCCGATGCCGTCGATCCCGTTACCGTCGCCGCAACCAACTACCCCGTTCTCCGACAGGTCGGTCCCTTGTTCATCGCCTCGTTCACGTTCGGAGCGGTCCCGGCCTGCCATACGCTCGCGCGAGCAGTCGCTATCATGCGCGACCTTCATCTAGGTCGCCTGAAAAAACTGCCGCCGGATACACCAGTTGCCTTCATTCGGCAGGCCTGGCGTCGCGCGATCGGCCCCGGCATTCCCGATCGCAGAGTTTATGAATTTTGCGTCCTAGTCGAGCTTCGTGACAGGCTTCGTGCCGGCGACATGTGGGTCGAGGGAAGCAGACGCTATCGTGCCGTCGAGCAACAGCTTATTCCAAGTCCGGTATTTGCCACCATGCGCGCAGCCGGCCCTTTGCCGATCCCGGCACCCGATACGGCCAGTGCCTGGCTGGACGAACGGCGTACCCGTCTCGCCCGGAGATTGGCAGAGGTCGAGCGGAAGGCGGAGACGGACGCGCTGGAAGACGTACAACTCAGCCTTGGCAAGCTGCGGATTTCGCCGTTGAAGGCGGTCACGCCGGATGAAGCGGATAGCGCCCTTGCGCCGCTCTACGCCCATCTGCCCGCGATCCGCATCACCGATCTCCTTGCTGAAGTCGATCGATGGACCGGTTTCAGCCAGTGCTTCACGCATCTGCAAAGCGGTCGGGTTGCCGATGAACCCCGCGCTATCCTGACGGCGGTGCTCGCCGATGCGACCAATCTTGGCCATAAGCGCATGGCAGAAGCCTGCGATCTCGTGACCCAACGCCAACTCAGTTGGCTCGCCTCATGGCATTTACGCGAGGAAACCTACGGTAGGGCTCTCGCCCGGTTGGTCAATGCCCAGCACACCGCGCCGCTCGCCGCCCTGTTTGGGTCCGGGACCTCGTCCAGTTCGGACGGTCAGAACTTCCTGCTTGATCGCCGTGCTCAGGCGACCGGCGCAGTCAATCCGCACAAGGGGGCGGAGCCTGCTGTCTCCTTCTACAGCCATGTCTCGGATCGCTACGCGCCGTTTCATTCCACCGTCATCTCCGCATCCGCAAGCGAGGCGGCGCAGGTGCTGGACGGGCTGCTCCATCATGGTGCCGATCTGCACATTGAGGAGCATCACGTCGATGGTGGGGGCGTTTCCGACCATGTGTTTGCGCTATGCCATCTACTTGGATTCCGGTTCGCGCCGCGCATCCCTAACATCGCCGCGCGCCGGCTTCACCTGTTCAACGGAATCGAACCTGGCCCAGATATCGCGCCGCTGGTCGCGGGCAGGATCGACGAGGCCCTGATCGCCGCACACTGGGACGACGTGCTGCGCTTGGGCACCTCGATCCGCACCGGCGTCGTGAGTGCATCGATCATGCTGGAACGGCTCGGCTCCTATCCACGGGCCAATGGCCTGGCCTTGGCACTGCGCGAGATCGGCCGCGTCGAGCGCACCCTGTTTACACTCGACTGGATCGAGCAGCCCGAACAGCGGCGCCGCGCAACCCGCGAACTCAACAAGGGTGAGGCCGAAAATGCTCTGAAACGCGCCATCTTCTTCCACCGGATCGGCCGCATCCGTGATCACGCCCTGCAAGCCCAGACCCATCGGGCGAGCGCGCTCAACCTCGTCGCCGGTGCTATCGTCCTGTGGAACACGACCTACCTGCAAGCCGCCCGCATGCATCTTGCCAGTCTCGGCCGGTCGGTCCCGCCGGACCTGTTGCAACACCTTTCGCCGCTCGGATGGCAGCACATCAACCTCACCGGCGATTATCTTTGGACCGACCCCGATGCGCCATCGTCCGCCCTCAGGCCGCTTCGCCAGATGCACGCCGTCGAAGGTCCGGCGAAACCTTAGCGTATATCTGGGTCCGTTCTATGTACCGACCCCGAAACAGGTGCCCACGCAGCGACGGATTGACCTCGATCTTCACCTGGGTGCGGCCGCGCTGGCAATTGAGCTTCACCTCCATGCCCTCTCCGCCCTGTCGCGTCTGAGTGACACGGGTCGGCGGCAGGCGCCGCTCGATTTCCGCGGCTACGCGCGCCAACGCTTCGCCGATCGCGTCGAGCGACTCCTTGCGGTTATGATTGGGGAGATAGGTCAGATCGATATCGACCGACAGGCGCGGCAAGTCCCATTCAAACAGATTGATGGCGGTCCCACCCTTCAGCGCGAAGACCGGCTCCGCCATCACTAGCGGCAGGATGTCGAGCAGCAGCCGGACCTGGTCGCGATAGGGCTCAGCCACGATCGACCAGTTCCCTGGGAAGCAGCAGCTGATATTTCGCGACATAGCGACCGTTCGGCACGAGGCTGCGATCGCCGGTCCCGAGATCGATCCGGTCAAGGTCGAGGTGGCGCATCACCGGCAGGTTGGCGCGCTCCGCAAGGTAGAGAAAGAGCCTGCGCACCTTGATGGAAGCGCATTGCTCGAGCAGGGTCTGCATGAGCTTGGGTCGTATCGAGGTCATGCTCTCGATGATCATTCCGGCCTCGACGAGGTCGAACTCCTTAGGCGCGAGATGTAGCAGCTCAAGTGCCGCGCGTTCGACGCCGGATGTCTTTAGATCGAAGCCTTCGGGCGCCTGTTGCTCCGTCAGCCCGACGTCCGGAGGCAGGAGCTTGGTCTGAACATGCCGGACATCATCGCCCCAATGGGTTCTGAACCAGAGCGGCAGCGCGGCATTGAGCGGCGAGAACAGATAGGCCCTGGTCTTGGCGAACCGGACATAATGGTTGTTGCCCGACATCTCCAGCGCGGTCAGTGCTCCAACATGGACCGGCAGCCCCAATTGTGTCTGCAGGCTGTACAGGGCGCCCTGCCAGGTCACCGTCTCCATCGGACGTTTAAAGGCGCCGCGGCCGAGCGACACCAGCCATCGTGACGAGGTGTAATTTTGGAGATCCTGTGGCGTTATGCCGTGGGTCTTGAGATAGGCGCTGGTTGCGACGCTGTGCGGTTCCCACGCGTCGAGCATCGACCTCAATTTTTCCGACCGCGATAATCCCATGGTCTATTTGTAGCATAAATTTCAATGCGACCCAAATGGGGCATCGGTTTCCACGCCTCAAATGACCCTATGGTTGCTTACAAGCATATTTTTCAATGCTTCGGGCTCACACGCGGCCGCTATTTTCAAGCTCGGCCGCGAAGGCCTGGGTCGTCTCGACAAAGGCTCGCGTGGCTGCTGAGCGATACCCTGCCCTTCGCTGGAGGAGGGCGACGCGACGCGGGTCGAACGGCTGTTCGATTGGGCGCGTGACCAGCGCCGGTTGCTCGCGGACCACGACGTCAGGCAGGATGGTAACGAGGCGACTTTTCCGCACGATCTCTACGATGGTCATCATCGCGGACGCCTCAACGGCGATCCGCGGCCTCAGCCCGTGCCGAAGAAAATGAGCGTCGACGAGCTTCCGGGTCGCGAAGTCAGGCCCCAACAGCACCATGTCCATGCTCTGGAGTGTAGCGCGGTCGATGACAGTGAGATGTTCGGCAGGGTGCCCCTCGGCCATGGTAAGCGTCAACCGTTCGGCATGGAGGGGCTGCCACTCGACATCGTCCGAGCGGACGTCACTGAAGGCGATGCCGAGATCAACTGAGTCATCGCCCAGCGCTTTCTCAATATCCTCCTGTGCCATGTCGGCCAGGTGAAGGCGGATGCCCGGATACCGATCCAGGAAGCGCCGGACGAGTGGCGCCGTCAGATAGCCGCTGAAGCTGGGGGGTACGCCGATCCGCACCATCCCGCTCGACAGATCTTCGACATCTTGTGCCGCGCGACCAGCAGCCTCGACGGCATTGAGCGCGCGGCGCGCATGCGCGAGAAATGCCGTGCCTGCGTCGGTCGGCCGTACCTTCCGGCCGGTCCGATCCAGCAACTGCACGCCCAGCTGTTCTTCAAGCTGGCGGACCTGATGAGAAAGCGCCGGCTGCGAGACGTGAAGGACCTGGGCTGCCCGGGTGAAGCTGCCCTCCTCGACGATTGCCTTCAGATAGCGGAGATGACGAAGCTGCATCACTATAATGCCTGTTTATGGAGATCGTAAGAAGACGGTCTTGGACCTAATAGCTGAAAAGGACGACATCCGCCTCAACATCAATCGGAGCGTCGTCATGCAGGATCTAATCGCGGGTCTCCGCAAATTTCAGGAAGAAGCGTTTCCGGCCCGGGCGGAGCTCTTCCGCAGCCTCGCGCATCAGCAGGCGCCGGGAACCCTGTTCATCACGTGCTCCGACAGCCGGGTCGTGCCCGAACTCCTCACCCAGCGCGAGCCAGGAGAGATGTTCGTAATCCGCAATGCTGGCAATATCGTGCCTTCATTCGGACCGGGGCCTGGTGGCGTCACCGCGACCGTCGAATATGCAGTGGCGGTTCTTGGGGTGAAAGACATCGTGATCTGCGGTCATTCGGACTGCGGCGCGATGACAGCGGTCGCCCATGGCCATGATCTCGGCCATCTACCGGCCGTATGCAGCTGGCTCAATTATGCCAGCGCCGCCAAGGCAGTGAACGAGGCGCACGGCCATGCCTCCGGGGACGAAAAAGTCGCCGGCATGGTGCGAGAGAACGTAATCGCCCAACTCGCCAACCTGCGCACCCATCCATCGGTCGCGCTTGCGATCGCCCAGGGCAGCGTTCGCCTGCACGGTTGGGTCTATGACATCGGCAGCGGTGGTATCGACGCGCTCAATGGAAAGACCGGTCGCTTCGTCTCCCTCTTCGACAACCCTCATGTCACCGCCAGCGATACGAGCGCGTCGCGCGGCCCGAACCCGGTCGGCACACCGGCGGGGGCTTAAGCGCACACGACACTTTACCCCAATCAATGAAAAGGAATTGAACATGCTGCAATCTCAGGCGAGCGCATCAGCGCGCCAAGCTCTCACCGAAGCCGCGATCGTCGCGAAGGCGCTGAAAGACCTCTCTTGGAAGGAGATCGCGGAAGGAACCGGTTATGCCCGCGAATTCGTGACCGCGGCGGTCCTCGGCCAGCACCCGCTGCCGAAGGAAGCGGCGCAGATGGTCGGCGAGCGCCTCGGATTCGATGCCGGGCAGATCCTCCTGTTACAGGCCATCCCGATCCGCGGCAGCTTCCCTGAGGGCGTACCGACTGATCCGACGCTCTACCGGTTTTACGAGATGATCCAGGTCTACGGGACCACGTTGAAGGCAATCGTCCACGAAGACTTCGGCGACGGCATCATCAGCGCGATCAATTTCCGCCTGAAGGTGGAAAAGGTCGAGGATCCTGACGGCGGTCACCGCGCGGTCATCACGATGGACGGGAAGTATCTGCCGACCAAACCCTATTGATGGCGGAGTGCCGGCGGCCCGTGCGCTGAGGGCACCCATCAGGACCGAATTCTACCACCCCGGATTCTGCGGGCGGATGTTTCCCGGTTTGGTAGTTTTCGGGCTGTGCGCTCGTCATTGCTGTGACGATGTCGCCTTCGCTCCGATCTCACGCTGCGCTATGGCTGCCGATGGACGACGTTCGGAGGCGGCGCGGTGTCGTGACCCGCTGCCGAACTGATCGGGCGCCGCGCTGGTGGTGGGGAATCGCATGGCATTGATCGATAAGCTGACCGCCGCCGAGCGCCTGATCTTGAGCGGTATCGTCATGGTCGAGCGCAACGACGATCCTCTGGCGGTGCATGTCGTTGCCGCATCGGCCTTAAGCTTGCTCCGCGAACTCATCGACAAGGGTGGTGACAACTACGCTGCGATGGTGCTCCAGCAGGGGCTGTTCCACGCGGCAGCAGCTCGTCGCGCTGGAACCCCCGTCAACTTGCCGACCTCACCGGAGATCGATGCGCTCATCGACGATGTTGCGGCTGGGATCGAAAAGGGCGCCATCAAGCATCCATCGGATCTCACCGTGACGCTCGACGCGAAGGAACTGCACAAGCTGCTCGGGTACATCACCCGCCCATTCAACTTCCTGAAGCACGCTCAGAAAGACCCGTTGGCAACGCTCGATGAAAGCGATGTCGACGGGACCGGCGCGATCATGCACGCGGTGACCGCCTACACGATGCTGTGCCCAGCCGAACCGCTGCCCGAGCAGGTCGGTGCGTTCCTCAGGGCGCACGGCATTATTTGAAAGCCTTCCGGCCATCTTGGGCCAGGAAGATCTGTTTTGAGAGTCAGCGAAGAGAGGCGAGAGTAGCAAGATCCAATGCCTCGTGCAGCTCCGACACATCGGCCTCCGCGACCAACCATTCCGCAGGGCTATCCGCAAAGAAGCGCTCCACACGTTCGGCTTCGGAAGGAGGGACCGGCATATCCTGAAAGCGGTCGGTCCACCGCGCATCGATGAACCGGACCAGGGCGGCCCAAGCGGACGGTTCAGCCTCATGAAGCTCCACCGTCTGTATGCCATCGTAGAGGATCGCAAGGACCGTAACTAACACCGCGGCGCCTGCTCCGAAGGGACATTGGCGTCACCTCAAGCTTTGTACGCTGAACAACGATTTTCCGGACATAATGTGAACATTGGTGTCAGGCAGCGGCGCGAAGGTACTGGTAGAGGGTTTCGCGGCTGATGCCCATGTCGCGCGCGATGGTCGCCTTGCGTTCACCGGCGGCAACGCGGCGGTGCAGATCGGCAATCATCTCATCCGAGAGCGACCGTTTCCGCCCCCGATAGGCGCCGCGCTGCCGAGCGATCGCAATGCCTTCGCGTTGCCGTTCGCGGATCAGGGCGCGCTCGAACTCAGCAAACGCACCCATGACCGAGAGCATCAGATTGGCCATCGGGGAGTCCTCCCCCGAGAAGGACAGGCTTTCCTTCTCAAACTCGATCCGGATACCTCGCTTGGTGAGGCCCTGGACCAGCTTGCGCAGGTCATCCAGATTGCGGGCCAACCGATCCATGCTGTGGACGACGACGGTATCGCCTTCGCGGGCGAAAGTGAGCAGAGCCTCAAGCTGGGGGCGGTTGACGTCCTTGCCCGATGCCTTGTCGGTGAAGGTCCGATCGAGCGACTGACCTTCCAATTGGCGATCCACATTCTGATCGAACGTGCTGACCCGGACATAGCCGATCCGTTGCCCCTTCACTGCGCACTCTCTCCATCAAAATGTCAGGTTGAAATCTATGATACGCAACGACATTCGTCAACAAATTCCGTTTAGTACCCTAATCTGACAGAAACCGCGGTAGCGCCCTGACGTCCGGTTAGGCTATACTCCAAGCTGACATCACAAAATCAAATCCCTCAAAGATGGCGTCAATTGCCTTGATGGGGTAAAAACTGGAGTGCTTCCAGGATGGGACATTCGGCAACGTCATCTCCAGTGCATCTGGCTAACGTGGTCGCCAGCGTCACCTCTATCTTCTGCAAATCTGCAATGCGGCGGCGGACATCTTCAAGGTGGAGTTCGGTTCTCGCCATAACCTCCGCGCAGGTTTGTGCACCGGTATCGGTGAGCGACAACAATGACCGTATCTCATCCATTGCATAGCCAAGGTCGCGCGCGCGCAGGATGAACTGCAACCTTTGCACCAGTTCCGGCGAATAGACGCGGTAGCCGTTGGAACTGCGAGGCGGCCCCGGCAGCAATCCCACCTTCTCGTAATAGCGGATGGTTTCGAGATTGCAGCCTGTTTTCCGGGCAAGCTGGGCACGCAAGATGCCGACCTGTTGCTCCATGAAAATACCTCTTGAGTCTGTAGTGGCTACAGAGCCTACACTGCGAATCACTCAGTTGGAACAAGGGATTCAAGCCATGGTCTCAACGCCGGAAGCGGGACAGCCAGCCCTCACCGAAAACCACGAGCCGAAGCAGGCAAACTGGGTTGCGGCGGGCGCATTGATCGGCGCGGGGCTCGCCTCGGCTTGCTGCGTCGTCCCGCTACTGTTGGTTATGCTCGGAATTTCCGGCGCGTGGATCGCCAACCTGACGGCGCTCGAACCTTACAAGCCCTATGTCGCAGGCGTAACGCTCGCGCTGCTCGGCTACGGCTTCTGGCATGTCTATTTCAAGCCGAAACCGCCCTGTGAAGACGGTTCCTACTGCGCTCGTCCACAATCGGCTTGGACCACCAAGGCGGTGCTGTGGCTGGGCCTTGCCGTCGCCATCCTGGCGCTCACCATCGACTGGTGGGCACCCTGGTTCTATTGAAAGGAAATACCCATGAAAAAGACAGTATGTATCGCTATGGCCGTGCTGGCTATGGCTGGCGGCGGGGTCGCCTATGCAGTTAGTGGCACGGCGCAAGATCGCCCCGCGGCTACCGCAACCGCTCAGAAGCAAACCACCTTTGCCATAGAGAACATGACCTGCGCCACCTGCCCGATCACCGTGAAGAAGGCGATGGAAGGCGTCGCCGGGGTAACGGCGGTCACGGTCGATTTCGCAGCCAAGACCGCGCGCGCAACCTATAACCCGCGCCGCACCAATGCTGCTGCGATTGCCGCTGCATCAACCAACGCGGGTTATCCGGCGCGCGCTATTCAAAACTGAGCGGGGCGCCGCCAGCGCCTCAAGAAAGCGATAAGCAATGAACGACTGTTGCAACCGCCCCGGGCAGGAAGGATTTGACGTGGCCGTCATCGGCGCGGGTTCTGCCGGGTTCTCCGCCGCGATCGCCGCTGCCGATCTGGGCGCGAAAGTGGCGCTCGTCGGTCACGGCACGATTGGCGGCACCTGTGTCAATGTTGGCTGCGTTCCTTCCAAGACGCTGATCCGCGCCGCCGAAGCGGTGCATGGTGGGCTTGCCGCCGCGCGCTTTCCCGGCCTTGGGGGCGCTGTCCAGATGGATGACTGGTCCGTATTGGCGGCGTCGAAGGACGATCTTGTCACGACGCTGCGCCAAAAAAAATATGTCGATCTGCTGCCCGCCTATGACGGTGTGAGCTATATCGAGGGCAAGGCACGCTTTGCCGATGGTGCGCTGATTGTCGGCGATGCGCCCATGAAGGTCGGCAAGGTCATATTGGCGATGGGTGCGCACGCCGCCGTGCCGCCGATTCCGGGGATGGACAGCGTGCCCTACCTAACCAGCACATCGGCGCTGGCGCTGGATCGCTTGCCCAAATCGCTGCTGGTGATCGGTGGCGGGGTGATCGGGGTAGAACTGGGACAGATGTTTTCGCGTCTGGGCGTTGATGTCACCATCTGCTGCCGAAGCCGCCTGCTCCCCGAAATGGACCCGGAAGTGAGTGCCGCGCTGAAAAACTATTTGGAAGCCGAGGGCGTGCGGGTTTGCGCAGGTGTCGGCTATCAGCGTATCGCCCAAACACAGAGCGGGGTCGAATTGACCTGCGAGGGGCATTGTGACACCGTCGCGGCGGAACAGGTGCTCATCGCCACCGGACGCCGACCCAATAGCGACGGGCTTGGGCTGGAGGAGCGCGGCATAGTGCTTGCCCGTAATGGTGGAATCGTCGTCGATGACCACCTCGAAACGTCGGTTCCAGGCATTTACGCGGCGGGCGATGTAACGGGACGGGACCAGTTCGTCTACATGGCCGCCTATGGCGCAAAACTGGCCGCGCGCAACGCGGTGACGGGCAACCAATACCGCTACGACAATTCCTCCATGCCATCCGTCGTCTTCACCGACCCGCAAGTCGCCAGCGCCGGCCTCACTGAAACGACAGCACGGGCGCAAGGCCTGGACATCAAGGTTTCGCTGCTCCCGCTCGATGCTGTGCCAAGGGCACTGGCAGCACGCGATACGCGGGGTCTCATCAAACTGATTGCCGACAAGGCGAACGACCGTTTGCTGGGCGGCCAGATCATGGCACCCGAAGGCGCGGATTCGATCCAGACACTGGTGCTGGCGATCAAACACGGCATGACCACCCTGGAATTGGGTGCAACGATATTTCCTTACCTGACCACTGTGGAAGGCCTCAAACTGGCGGCCCAAACGTTTGATAAGGATGTCGCCAAACTGTCTTGCTGCGCCGGGTGATTGCTCGGGGATCAACCGGCAACGAATGGCCTCCCTCCAGTGCAAGCCGCTTTGGTGTCAATTTTGTTATTCGCCTCAGCGGGAGAGCAAAATGGCACGACGCCGACTTCTGACCGGAGACGAGCGCCGGCGCCTGTTCGATCCTCCTGTCCAAGAAACCGCGATCATTGGGCATTATACCCTTTCTGCGGAAGATGTTGAATTGGTTGGGCGCCGCTATGGTCCAGCAAATCGCCTCGGTCTGGCTGCACAAATCGCTTTGATGCGACATCCCGGCTTTGGTCTGCAACCCGAGATCGGGCTTCCCGACGTCATTCTTCAGTACCTCGCGGCACAGTTATTCGTCGATCCTTCCTCCTTCTCTGCATATGGTCAGCGCGCGCAAACCCGTACCGATCATGCCGATCTCGTGGCGCGTTATCTTGGCATACGCCCGTTTCGACGCGGCGACCTGGCACTTGCCCTGAATCTTGCCGCGCAAGCCGCCGAGTATACAGACAGAGGTGAACCGATTGTTCGCGCCCTCATGGTTGGCCTGAAGGGTGAGCGGTTCATTCTTCCGTCAGGCGACACACTGGAACGCGCCGGTCTTGCTGGCCGGGCACGCGCACGCAAAGCTGCCGCAGCCGCAATCGTCGAAGGCCTCAGCTCTGCTGAACTGACACGGCTAGACGAACTCGTAATCAACAACCCGGATTTCGGCATGACACCGCTGGCGTGGTTGCGTAATTTCGAAGAAGCCCCGACTGCGGCCAATATCAATGGCTTGCTTGAGCGCCTGCGCTATGTTCGCGGCATAGGTATCCACCCGGTAGTTGGGGGCGCCATTCCGGAATTCCGCTTTGCCCAATTTGTCCGCGAGGGCGGCGTGGCACCGGCATTCCTGCTTTCGGATTACAGCGTCAATCGCAGGCGGGCGACGTTGACGGCCGCAGTGATCGACCTTGAGGCCAGACTTGCCGATGCCGCGATCCAAATGTTTGACCGACTTATCGGCGGCATGTTCACGCGCGCGCGGCGTGGGCGCGAGCGTCGCTACCAAGATAGTATTCAGTCGGTGGGGCAACTCATGCGGCTGTTTGGCGCCACGATTACAGCACTTGATGAGGCTGTCCAGAATGGCGGCGATCCGCTCGAATTGATTGACGAAGCGGTGGGCTGGCACCGGCTTGTTGCGGCAAAGGCCCAAGTAGATGCCCTTGCTGATCTTGCCGGCGAGGACGCACTGGTAACGGCAACCGAGCGTTACGCCACGCTACGGCGTTTCAGCCCGGCATTTCTGGACGCCTTCACCTTCAAGGCGTCTGGAACAGGGACGGCACTGATCAAAGCCATCGATGTCATTCGCGATGCGAACACACGAAAGTCGCGCGACCTTCCCGATGGCGTTCCACTGCCATTCCCCAATCGGCAGTGGAAGCGTCTCATCACCGAAAGCGGCCGTATCGACCGCCGACGTTATGAAATTGCGATCATGGCAACCTTGCGTGATCGTTTGCGCGCCGGTGATGTATGGATCGAGGGAACCCGCAACTATCAGCGCTTCGATGCCTATTTGCTGGGTCGGCGCGACGCCGCCAAAGTGGCGGATGTGCTTCCGTTCGATTCAAATGCTGCATCCTACCTCGCTGACCGGGCACGAAATCTTGACTGGCGGCTGCGCCGATTTGCCAAGCAGTTGAAAACAAACAAGCTTGAGGGAGTGTCGCTCGAACGAGACCGGCTCAAGCTTCAGCAAATGCCGCCTGTCACCCCACCGGAAGCTGAAGCCCTCGATCGCAAGCTCGATACCCTGCTTCCCCGCGTGCGCATCACCGAGCTGCTGCTTGAAGTCGCCGAACGCACTGGTTTTTTGAACGCATTCCGTGACCTGCGCTCAGGCAAGGAGCACGACAACCCCAGCACGGTACTCGCCGCAATTCTGGCTGATGGCACCAACCTCGGGCTGGAGCGGATGGCCAATGCCAGCGAAGGCGTCAGCTATGCCCAACTCGCATGGACCCACAACTGGTATCTTTCACCCGAGAACTATCAGGCCGCGCTGGCCATGATCATCTCAGCCCATCACGAATTACCCTTCGCGCGGCATTGGGGCGCTGGCACCAGTTCGTCGTCCGATGGCCAGTTCTTCCGGTCGGGGCGGAGCCGTTCAGGGGCGGCGGACGTCAATGCCAAATATGGCGCCGAACCTGGCGTGAAAATCTATTCTCACCTTTCCGATCACTTCGCATCATTCGGATCACGGATCATGTCCGCGACGGCAGGTGAAGCGCCTTACGTGCTCGACGGGCTTGTCCTGGGCGCCGGCAACCTTCCGTTGCATGAGCACTATACCGATACCGGCGGCGCCACCGATCATGTTTTCGCACTCTGCCACCTACTCGGGTTCCGCTTCGCGCCACGGCTGCGCGATATTGGCGACCGCAAGCTGGGTTCGATCGCTGCGCCATCGACATACAAGGGCATCGAAAATCTGATGGGCCGCACCATCAAAACGGCAGCGATCGAGGCCGATTGGGATGACATCGTCAGGATTGTCGCCTCAATCAAGGATGGCACGGTGGCGCCGTCAGTAATCTTGCGAAAACTTGCCGCCTACAAACGCCAGAACAGGCTGGATTTTGCATTGGCTGAACTGGGCCGTATCGAGCGCACTTTGTTCACGCTCGATTGGCTTGAACAACCGGAACTGCGACGTGCCTGTCAGGCCGGTCTCAACAAAGGCGAGGCGAGGCACACGCTTGCCGCCGCCATCTATACCAACCGGCAGGGTCGGTTCACCGATCGCTCGCTGGAAAATCAGGAATTTCGCGCATCTGGGCTGAACCTGCTGATTGCGGCGATTTCCTACTGGAACACGGTCTATCTCGACCGGGCCGCCCAGCACCTCAACGCTGTCGGCACGACGTTCGATGCGGCACTGCTTGCGCACCTTTCTCCGATGGGCTGGGCGCACATCAGTCTGACCGGCGATTACCTCTGGGAGCAGGCCAGGCGACTTCCAGCAGGTGAATTCCACCCACTCAACGAGCCAATGGCGCGGTTGAAGCGTGTAGCGTAGCCCATGTTCCGCTTATGTCCGAGAAATCGTTGTCTGGCGAACAAACCTTGAGGTGACGCCTTGTTTCTGGACCGAGTGCGCATCGCCATGTCCGTGATGGACGAGGCGTTGCCCGCCAAACGGCATCAATGAAAAATGAATGGTGTCGCCAATAGCAAACTCTGATTTGCTGTGGCGAGCTGCGGCGCATTACCGTTCGAGATCCTTCACGGTCCTGTCGGCCGCGTCAGCCGTGCGCTGGCGATCGTCCCGGCGAAGCTCAACATCTTTTTCGGCCGAGCGAAGCCGAGGTGCGCGAATATCCTTCCCGCTCTCGAGCGTTTGCGCGACCGCTTCCCGCGCCGCATCCTTCATCCGGTCTGCTTCCGGCGTCCCATGGCCATATTTGCGGTCAATCATCGCATCCATCGCGGCGATCTGCTTGGCGGCCGAGTTGGTCCGCGTGTCCTGCAACCGTTCGTCCTGGCTCATACCGCGAAAGTCCGCGTTCAATTGACGCGCGCGATCGTGCGGAGCCGGGGCAAGGCTATTCTGAATGGATTCGCTCTCAGCCATCGCGAGCGCGAGCACCTTTTCCCGGTCGGCGTCTCCGTAGATCACAACTTCGGTTCGATCAGCCGCGCCGCCGCGGGCGAGCGCGGCCATGCGTTCGGGATATGCGGAACTTCCGCCCTGGTATTCGTTATGGGTTCCCTTGCCGATTAGGTCCTGCGCTTCGGGAACCGCGTTGTTCACCATGCGGCGAAAGTCGGAATCGTTCACGAGCCTGCTGGCGCGATCGTGCGACGCCGGGTCGCTGGCAGGGCCAGTCATCGCGACAAGATAAGCATCCTTGCCAGCATAGATGGCCACTTGCTCGTGATCGCGCATCGCCGGCGTCGGGGCATAGTCGATCGCAACCAGCTTTTCGCTCCGGCCCTGTTCGGTCTCCGCATTCTTGTCGTCCGCCGTCATCGGCCTGTTCCCTTCAGAAAGGCGAGCGACCGGCCCGCATCATCGCCGCCAGAGGCATGAGGTTCGCTGCCGATATTGCTCTCGCCATCGCTTTCCGCGGTTTCGGTGGGCGGCACGATGCCTGAAATCACAGATTTCATCGGCTTTGCGTCGACGGGAACCACGTTGGGATCATATTGCAGGCCCATGGCTGCGAAGAAGGAAACCGCCTTGCGCGGATCGCCGTCGGGCGGAAGTTCTGCGAGTGGCGGCCCAACCAGTCGGGCAAAGTCAAACCCGTTCAGGGCTTCCTCGTCGGTCATGTCGATGGCATCCGCGCTGGCGATGATCGCCAGCGATCGGCGTGCAATGGAGGGATCGAGCGGGCGAGGCGTGACGGGCGGCGGTGCGACATTCGATGCCATCGCCATCCATTTATCGGTGTAATAGCGCAGCTTCTTGCCTTTGAGAGGCGGAATGCCCGCGCGCAGCACGATCACATCGTCTTGCGACATGAGCAGAAGTTCTTGCGGAAGCATCAGGGGGCGGCGTTGGTCGGATGTGGACACGGACCCTTCAAAGGCGTCCCAAATCCGCTTCGACCGACTTTTCGCCGCATAAGTATAGTTGCCAAGCCGCTCTGAGATTTCCTTTGCGACGCCAATGTCCTTTGGCGTGAAGACCAGCTCCACGCCGCAATTCTGGACAATCTCGCTCGTTACGTCCGCACCATAGACGTCGCGGAGCTGTCCGCGTGCCTGGATCACCGGCAGCAGGCGGATGCCGTAGCCCGCGACATAGGAGAAGCCGGAGGCAATGACGCTGGCGCGGCCGAGGCGTGCAAATTCATCGAGAAGCAGGAGCAGTTTGAGCGGATGCTTGCCCGCCTTGGGGTCCGGCAATTCACGAACATTGAGGTCGATGAGCTGTTGGAACAGCAAATTGTAAATGTCCGCCATGCGCTCCATGTTGTCGGGCGAAACGCCGAGGTAGAGCGAGATCGGCTTGCTACGAAAGTCGCGCAGGTCGAAATCCGATTCCGACGTTGCCGCATCGACATAGGGATTGATCCAGAGGTTGATCTTGGCGGAGACGGATTGCCTGATGCCGGTGAAGGTGTTGGCCGAGCTCGAAATCCAGTCATTGAGCGCGGACACGCACGCTTCCGATAGCGGATTGCCCGCGGCTTCCCGGTCTTTGATAATCCGGGGAAACCGTTCCTTCGCGTCGCCGGCGCTGAAATTCCGATAAACCTCGCCCATGGTGAAGGGCAATTCTTCAGTCGCGGCGATATAGGCCGTAACGCCGATGAACGCGGTGCGCGCGCTGTCCATCCAGAAACTTTCACCGTTGGCCGGAGGCGGCCAGAGCATCGCGGCGATCTTCTGCAATTCGTCGATGACTTCGACCGGATCGGTGCGGTCGATATGGGCGAAAGGATTGAACCTGGCCGTTCGGCCGTTGGTATCGAGCGGATCGAACAGCAGCACTTGATGGCCGAGGCTCTTTCGCCACCCTGCCGATTTCTGCCAATTCTCCTGTTTCACATCGAGGACGACCACAGAATCGGGCCACGTCAGCAGGTTCGGTATGACGACGCCCACGCCTTTGCCGGCGCGCGTCGGGGCTTCGAGCAGCACATGCTCCGTTCCGCCGAACTGGATAAACGCTTTGCCGCTCTTGCCCAGCAGCAGGCCCTCGTTCTCCATCAGCCCCGCGCGCTTTGCCTCGCCATTCTTCGCCCAGCGCGCGGCGCCGTGAAGCGTGTCTTTCCGGTTGATGAAGATGAAGGCTGCAATCAGGGCCGCCGCCCCCGCTACACCGAAAACGCCCTTGAGCAGCCAGCCCATGACGAAGCCATTATGGCGATAGAACCAAAAATATTCCGGCAGCCTCGCCAGATTCAAATCGGACCGGAATTGCCCCATGCCGATAATGGCGACCAGGCCGCCGAGGACGAAAATCGTGACGATGGCCAGCGCGCCGTAAACGATCAAGAATCGACGTTCCATGCGCATCCCTCACATGCCGGAAGTGTCTGGCTCGAAGTAGATTTCCGTGACGCGAAAGCGACCGTCGACCTTCTTGCACTGGACCACCACGTCCACGAGCAGGTGCAGCAGATCGAGGATGTCCTTGCGTTCCAGATCGCGCCCGCCTTCGGATTCCTTGACCAGCAAGGAGAGCTGTTCAAACGCCAGCGCGGCCGAGTCCGCATGGACGGTCGTAATCGAGCCGGGATGGCCGCTGTTGACGTTCCGCAGGTAGAAAAAGGCGGTGCCGTCGCGCAGCTCTTGTAGCAATATCCGATCAGGCCGCATCCGGAGGCTGGCTTCGAGAAGCTGCTTTGCTCCTACCTGCGCCTGTCCCTGCCCGTCCTTGGAATAGAGGAGATGGACCGCATTGCGATGCGGCACGATCAGCTCGCGTGTGTCCTCAATCGTTAGCAGCCGTTCTTCATCGGGTATCAGCTTGATGAGGGCCTTGGAGAGCGTCGTTTTTCCCGACCCGGTAGCACCCGATATGAGGATATTTTTCCGGTTTTTCACCGCGAGCTCGAGGAAAGCCGGCCAATCTCCCTTCTGCTTCAGGGCGGACAGTTCCGCATCGGCCGCCGAAGTCCTGCCGCGCGCGATCTTGGTTTGTGCAAACAGGCCGCCAGCATCGAGTTCATCGAGACCGAACGTCTTGATCGACGGCTTTCGGATCGTAATCGAATAGTTGCCGAGGTCGCACGCTGGCGGCGCAACAATCTGAACGCGCTCTCCGGTCGGCAGGCTTGTGGAGCAGATCGGCGTATTCGGCCCGACCTTTTGCTTGGTATAGTTCGCCATCGAGTTCGACAGCGTTTCCAGCCAGGGCGTCGATAGCTTCGGGCTGTCCACCCATTGCCACCCGCCCCGGCCCTCAATGCCGATTTCATGCGGCTTGTTGATGACCAGCTCCGTCACTTCATCGGCATCGAGAAGCGACCGGAGAGGTTCGAGATGGTGCAGCAATATCGACTGATCGAACATCAGCGACGCAGCCTCAGCGAATAGACCGAGCTGAAATCCACATCGCGCGCGACCATGATCGTCATTTCCTGCCCTTGCGGGGCGCGGAGGCGCGGCCTGATCCTTTGGGAATCCTGCGCAGCGATCGCGGCCGCGGCGTTGGGCGTCTGCATCGTCTGTTCTACGCCTGAAACGCGGTTGCTGACAGCATCGCCCGCGTCCCCGACGATCGAGAGCAGAAGCGCGCCGCCGAAGCGTTGCCAGAAGAAAGTTTCGACCTGGCCGCCCATTCCCGCCCGGCCCAGCGCATCGGCCGCCGGCGAACCCAGGCTGACCGAGATCCCCGAAGGCGTGATCGCCCTGTTCCACAGCACGAATATGCGGCGCTGGCCAACCGTGAACCCACCATTATATTCGCCAAGCACCCGCGTTCCCTTTTCCATCAGGATCACATTGCCGTTCGCGCTCCATACGTCGCGCGGGATGATGCAGCTCGTCAGACCCGGTTGCGTCGAATCCATCGCCGTTTGGAGCACGCAGGGAATTTGCATTCCTGCCGTGATGAGGAAATTGCGGTTGGGAAGACGCCCCGCCGAAACGCGCTGAATGTCCATGCCATTCAACTGCTGTTCGATCGCGTTGGGCTGGCGTCCTCCTGCCTCGCCGCCGCCTGCCGGCTGTCGCTCGTCGCTGCTGCCGACCGCAAGATTGCTGAACGGTCCTCGCGTCCCGGGTGCTCCGCCGCCTTGTCCGACGCTGCTTTGGGAAATGGCCATGATCGGGGCGCGCCGCATGGCGTCCTGTCGTGCGAGCTCGCGCTGTATCGCCGCCTCGCGCGCCTGGCGCGCGCGTTCGGCCCGTTCATAGGCCGGGTCGCCGTTGCCCCGCGCTCCGGCCTGTCCGGGTCCGGGCACCACCGCACCACCCGAAAGATCCTGCCCCTTGTCAGCCATGATCGGATTGCCGAACGGGTCCACACCGACCTGTTGCGGCCCGGCCCCTGGATCATCAGGCTGCGCCACGACCGCCGCTGCCTGACGCGCGGAACGCTCTGCCGAAACATCGTCGAGACGGAAGGTGGAATCGTCCGGTTGCTGGGCTTTTTGCCCACTGTGCGAGGCCATGGAATAGACGATGAGGCCGACGAACCCCGCGGCCACAGCGACCCCGGCCATCATGCCCCTGCCCATGGATTGCAGACGGCCGCGAGGGTTGAAAGCGCCCCGATCAATATCCGGCGTCGTGCTGTTCGCATCCTGCAGCACGTCGTCGCGCACTTCGGTTTCGTCATAAACGGGCCGCGCCTTGGGGGCCTGGTCGCTGTTGTTCGCAATCTCGCTCATTGGGAGCTTCCCCCTTCAACAGTCCGTTGCACATCGGGGGAAGCGGTCCCCGAAGAATTGTCAGGCCCGTAGCGGTCGTAGGCGTGGTTCCAGATGCAGGTAAGCGTTGCCCCCTGGCGCAAGCGGAACTCGCGCCCGACCTGGTGGATCACGACAAATTCGCCGCGCACATCGTAAGGAACCACCGCTTCCGACCCATCGGGCGACACCGTGAAGATGGCGGGGACGGGCTGATTGCGGGGAAAGCGCATGATCGTGAATTGGCCGTTGTCGGTGATTTCCGAGGGAGCCAGCTCCGAAGAACCTGCGAGCGTATAATTGAGGTTCCGCGTCCCCATCACCGCGGCCGCCTCGAGCGCGACGCGGACGCCGCCTGCTTCGACCGTGAGCATCTGCATCTGAAGGCGCTGCATTTCGGCCTGCCGGTTCGCGGCCGCCTCCTGCGCCGGGTATCGGAAACGCACGACGAATTGCGCGTTCGACCCCGACGAGATTCCCCCGGCGCGCGCGGTGAGAGCGAAGGTATAGGTCCGCGTCGTGGTGCCGATGCGGGTTACGACGATCAGGTTGGTCGCGGCCGCCCGCTCGCGCGGCTTTATGAACAGAATGTTCTCGGCGGGGGCTACCTCCCAGCTCACCGTATCGCCCAGCGCAACGGAGGCGATCGTTTCGCCTTCTCCGAACACGATTTGCGAGGCGGCGCGGAACACGCCGTTGATCCGCACCACTTCATCGGGATCATAGTCGATATAGCGTATCCGCGTATCTTGCTGCCCCGATCGGGGCACTTCCTCAGCGATCGCGGCCGACGATACCAGCGTGGCGAAAAGCGCGATGCCGCCCATCCATTTGCGAAGGCCGGTCATTGGGAAATCTCCGGATCAGCGCGGTAGCTCACCACCTGAAAGCCCAGCGGGTTATCGAGACGGCCCGCTTCGGTTGTCGGCCGATCGACATATTTGAAATTGATGGTGGCGATCCAATTGCTCGTCTCGGTCGGGACATTGCCGGGCTTTGTCACCGAGCGCGTGAAGCGGACTTGCGCCACGCGCTGATTGATGAAGGAGATGTTCCGAACGGAGGCCGAGATCGTTTCGCCGGCCTTGTAGATGTTTATCGGCGCATTGGGGTTGGTCTGTCGGCGCGATCCTGCGAATTTCTCTTGCTCTTGCGGGATCGAGAGGGCGGCGACCCGGCGATACATTTCCTGCGATGCTGCCGGAATCCAGGCTTCGCGTTGGCGCACATATTCGGAGAGCCAAAACTTGTTGACCGCTTCATCTACCGTGATGTCGCGGGTATTCGTCAGGCGCGTGACCACATCGACGCCGCCTGTCTGGCGGTCGACGCGGATCACATAGGGTTCCACCGATCGGAGCGGCGCAGCGACATGCCAAGCGAGCATGGCGAGGCCAAAAGCGACCCCGCCAGCGCCGACAAGATAAGCAATCCGCTTTTGCTTGTTCGCCTCGCGCGCGCGGTCGAAGTCCCAATCCTTCGCGTCCGCGAAATATTTGTCGAGGTCGCCTTTCTTGTTGATGCCCTGCGCCATCGTCAGCAGCTCCTATAGAATGTTCGGCCTGGCGCGGGTTGCGGTCCCATCGAGATCGGCCTTCCCCTTCGGCGCGGCCCCGCGGCTTTGGTCGAGGGTTGCGCCGGGGGTGCCGGAACCACGGTGTCAGGAGTGGCGACGGCGTTGGGCTGCGCGGATTCTGGCTTCGCCGGATCCGCATCGCTCCCGAACACCATCACACCGGCGCCCGTGGTGGAACCGTCAGGCGCCGCTCCGATCACCTTGGATTGCACCAGCACCGAACCATTGGGATTGGCGGGTCTCGCTCGCGCCGCACTGCAATGCGTGGGCGGTTTCGGCCCCATCTTGTCAGTCGCGCAACCGCCCAGCAGGCTCGCCGTCAGGCCGAGGCAAACAATCCGCCCCCATCGGCGCGCGCGGGTTGCGCCGCCACTTTCCCCTATCATTGCCTTGCCTCCTAATTAGTCGAATTGCGCGACGACGCTCCCGAGAGCATCCTGCGCCCCACGGCCCTTGCGCCCCTGTTCACCATCTGGCCGCCCCGAACCGAGAAGCTGTTTCCTGCCCTGGCACTGTTGCCGAGCAACATGCCGCGGCTGAAGTTCGAGCTACGGCTAGAGATCGCCCGCATCGCGGTTGCGGGATACAGGGCCGCGAGGAACCCGGCCCCCGATGATCCCCCGCCGCCTGCGAATGACCCGATCGACCGCGCCTCCGCGATGAGGAAGCCGCCAACGGCGACGGCCACCAGTTGCAGACACATCGCGCCGAGGGCGGCCCATGTGCTGCTGCCCGCTCCGACGCCGACGGCACCGGGAATGGCTGAAACCAACCCCATGACGAAAAGCAGCGCGATCGAGATCGCCGCTGTCTGGATGGCATAATTCAGCACAGCACCGAGCCAGCTAAAGAATAGCCCCGACGAGGACGGGAAGATGAGTGCACCGACGAAGATTGGCATCGTCGCGATCGTCATGAACAGGCCGAACTTGACGAATAGGACCATCACCATCGCGACAGCCGCGATGAGGTAGGCGAGCAGCATTATCAGAAGGACCATCAGCCCTGTGGCGAGGTTGGGAATCACGATGTCGAGAAAGCCACCTTCATACCAAGGCTCCATGCTCGCGTGGATTTTCATCGCGGGTTCGACCGCATTGTTCACGAAGGTATCGAAGGACGCCGACAGGGCTCCGCCGCCCAGCGCGCCGGCGAGCTGGTCGGGCGCCTGCTGCGCGGCCGAAGCGATTTGAGGCGCGAGGCTCGACGTCGCCGCGAGAATGACCAAGTAGCATTTCAGCCAGGTGCCGAGGTAATTGCCAAAGGGTTCGTTGGAGACACCGCGCATCACGGCGAAACCCACGATTACGAGGTTGATCGCCATGGCCGTCTGCAGCGGACCCGACACCATCCCCATGACCGCAGCATATTTGCCAGCCAGCGTGCCAGTAATCTGGCCTTCGAGCATATTGTAGATCGCGTCGAGCGCCATGGATCACCTACTTCCCATTCCAAGTCGGCCGCCACGATCCGGTTTCGGCCGCCTTCCGCGTTTCTGCGCGCTCCCGCTCGAATTTCTCGCGGCCGAGCCGTTGAAGCGCGACCGCCGCGTTGCCGCAATTCTCGCCGGCATCACCGTTCGCGTGGCAGCGCACGGACTGATCGCGCGCTTCGCCCTCATGCTGCATGTAATATTCGACGGACTTGTCGCCCTCGCCGCAGGAGGCCAGCGAAAGCGTCATGATCGCCAGAATGGGAAAGTGCTTCCGCATCGCCTTCCTTCCCTCGCCTACTGCCCGTTCCACGTCGGTCGCCACGCGCCTGATTCCGCATCCGACATGGTGCGGCGCTGGGATGCAGCGAAATCGGATTGGGCTTTAAGCAGCGCCTGCGAGCGGGCGGCCTGCTGCGCAGCCTGCATCTGCAGAAGGCGATTGGCGATTCCCGCCTGTTCGATCGCGGCACGCGCGGCGATGTCCTGGGACTCGCGCAGCGTGGTTGCCGACGCGAGGCCGGTCGAGAGCTGTTGGAGGCCCTGCCCGGTCGTTTCCGTCGCTTCCAGCATATGTTCGCCATAGGCCTGATCGCGGGCGGCATTGTTCGCCGCGAGCTTCAGCACGCCTTGCGCGTCCCCGAGACGGGAATCGAGGCCCGAGAGAGTCAAATTCTGCCCGCTCAGGATCGACTCTGCGCGCTGGCCGATCGCGCCCAGGTCGCGAAGGTCGCCCGACACCAGTTGAAGGCTGTCCTGCACGCCATCGGGAAGCGCGCTCCGCAAGATGGGCTGATCGAGCAGATTGGCGACGCTGCGAATGTTCGAGACGCTGTTAAGCGCAGTGTAGAGACGTTGGGCCTCCTGCAACTGCTGCAAGGTGTTCCGGGCCGTCTGCAGGGCCTGTGCGATGGAGCGCACGTCAACCACCGCCAATTGAGCGTGAGCCGTTCCGCTGGCCCCGACACACGCCGCGACGGCCAGCGCCGCCCGCATCATCCGTTTCCTCATATCAGCTACTCCATTCCCTACGCCCGACCGAGCGCCAGCGGCGCTTGAATTCAGGCAGCCAAATATCGGGATCGTCCCCGAGCTCCGCGCGCAGTTCGTCGAGCAGCGCAACAGTCCCCTGGCGGCCCGAAAGCACCGCCAATTCGTCGTCCAAGCCGTTCAGGTCCAATTCGACCACCACGGAATCGTGGCCCTGTTTGATGAGAAATCGCCGGCTTTCCGGTGAGAGATCGACCTTGATAAGCCGGAACTCGGCTTCGGTGAGGTTGAGGCCGTCGATATAGTCCCGCGCCTGCGCGTTCGGATTGGGCAAGAGGATTTTCGTCGGGCATTGCTCGATGATCGTCTCGGCAATGTCCGAACGCAGCGCGTCCGCCGGCGATTGTGTGCCAAACATCATCATCGCGTTGCGTTTGCGGTAGGTTTTCAGCCCATCGCGCGCGAAGTGCCTGAACGCCGGATCGCCCAGCGCCTTCCAGAACTCGTCAATGTCGATGATGACCGGCTTGCCGTCCACGATGTCATCGAGCCGATGGAACAGGTAGGACATGAGCGGCGGACGGATCGCGTCGTTCTCGAGGAAATCCGTCATGTCGAAACCCATCAGGCGGGCATCGAGCCGCAGAGTGTCGGCGTCGTTGTCGAACACCCACCCGAATTCGCCGTTTCGAGTCCAGCGGTCGAGCCGCGCCCCGATCCCGTCCACGCTCGTTTGATCGAGCTGGGAGCGCACGGCGGCGACCGATCGCAATTCTTGCGGCAGTCTCATGACCGCCTCGAGCGCCTGGCCGACCTGATACAATTCCTGGGGCGACAATTCGCCGCTTTCCGGGGTGACGAGCTGGCGGAGCCAGGATGACAGGAACTCCCGGTTGCGCGGGTTGTCGTCGAGCGCCTTCAATGGCGCGAAGCCCGAGGGCTCGCCATTCTTCAGCGTCAAATAGGTGCCGCCCGAGGCCCGCACGAAGATTTCCGCGCCGCGGTCCTTGTCGATGAAGGCCATGCGCGCGCCGGTCTTTTCGGCCTGCGACAGCATGAAATTCTGGATCACGGTCTTGCCCGAACCGGACGGGCCGAGGATCAGGGCATGGCCGACGTCCCCGAAGTGGAAGTTGAAGTAGTAAGGCGAATTGGCCGTGGTCTTCAGCAGCGCGATCGCCTTGCCCCAATGATTCCCGCTGCGCTGCCCGAGCGGATAGGTATGGATCGGCGCAAGCGCGCCGAAGTTGCGCGACGTGAGCGCCGCAGGCCGGGTTCGCCAGTTGAAATTCCCCGGCAGCATCGACCAATAGGCGGCTTCGAGCCCCAAATCCTCGCGGGCGGCGACTATGCCGCTTTCCGAGAGGGCGGCGCGCGCCACGCTCATATTCTCCGCGAGAATCTTGGGGCTCTCTCCGAAGACCGACAGTGCAAGATGATGCTCGCCCAGGACGAAGCGATTGGACTGCAGATCGTCCATCGCCTCGTCCAGATGCTCTTGCTGAGAATAGGCGACGTCATCGGTCGCGCTCAGTTGCGCCCGCTTTCGCCGCGCCGTCTCCATGCCCATCTGCTTGCCGAGGAAAGCGAAGCCCTGCGCCAGCACGAACTCAAATCGCGCTTCGAGCAGCGCATTGAGCTGACCGGGGAAGGTGCGCGCGGCGTGTTCGCGCACAGCCAGGATGCCGGCGTATCGCGAACCGCCAGGCTCACGGATTTCGACCAGCTCCGAGCCGAAGATGACGCGATCCGAATAGACAGCGCGGCCCAGGTGCGCACGCACCAGCGGCACCCGGCGCTGATCGGCTGTCATGATCCGCTGTATCAGCTCCATAGGCTCGCTGAATTGCAGGCCATTGAACTCATAAAGGCCGAGCAGCCGGGGATTCACGCGCCCGAGCAGCTTTTCGGTATCCCGTAATATGTCCGTGAATGCTTCCACGATGTCATCTTCCGCTTCCTCCGCCGTGGCTTTGGAGAAGAAGGAGAACACCGAGGCGGCGGCCTTGTCGGCTGCGCCCACGGCGGGCCGATAGATCGCCGTCAGATAATGCTCGTTTACGAACATGCGCTTCGACAGGACGCGGGCCTTGTATGCCGCGTCGAGATCGCGGGCGAAGGATGAGCGGAATTCGCCATCGGGATAGTCGCGCTCGATGCGGCGAACGGTATGGACCATCAGCGCCACTCGTTCATGGGCGACGGATCGCCAGGCCGTATTCAGCTTCTCATGCCAATCGTTGATCGTGGCAACGTCGGCCGTCTCGAATGCGATGCCGTCGAGTGCGAAAACGGCCATATATTCGCCGTTGTCGAGGGCGACGATGTTGTCCGTCACATGGCGCGCAAAGGGCAGAAATTGAGCCGGATCGCGTTCGACCTTGATCGGGGGCTTGCGCTTAAACACGGTTGAAGCCCTTGCGGCGCACGCCTGCGATCGGCAGCGGCGAGTAGCTGGACCCGCCCCACACCATCTTGTTCGTCGCACCGGCCTTGGTGCGGCCGAACAGGAAGATGATCTTGAACATATTATAGTCGGAGCGGACGATGAGCCGCGCCGCGCCAAGGAGCGCGCCGCCGATTGCGAGCGCCCAGATTGGATTGCCCAGCCCCATGAGGATGAACACGGAAATCATCCCGATCGCCAAGGTCGCTTCGACAGGGACGCCGAACCAAAGCGTCGGGCGCGTCAGCGCAAGGAACAACGGATCTTCGACTAGATAGATTGGCTCTGACACCCGCAACCTCTCAACCGTCGCGCTGGACGGCTCCTAAGTGAGCAAACCGACGAAGAAGGGGGCGCACAGCAGGACCGCGAGACCCGCGGCCCACAGCGCGAGCGACTGGCGGTCGCCATGCCCCGTCATGAAGAAATAGCCCGCGATCACCAGGACCAGCGTTCCGATCGCTGCGCCCGCGGCCATCATCTTTCCGGCCATGGCCGAGGCTTGCGACGAGGCCGATGCGACCTGCGCCGCCCCTGGCGTCGCCCAGCTCGCCACGCCGAGCGCGGCGACCATGCGAAGCAACCGGCCCATCACGTCCCCGAAATGGTATCGACGATCCACTGCGCGCCGAACACGATGAAGCAGCCGATGATGATCGAGCCGAGCAGGCCCTTGTTGCCATGGCCGAAGAAGAACATGATGCCGGCGATCACCAGCGCGATTGCCGCGAGAGCCTTGGCAATCGGCCCCGTCAGGAAGTTCAGGACGGAATTCGCCATTGTCACGACTTCGGTCTGGTTCGCCGCCTGCGCCCATGCCGGCATCGGGATCATCGCGAGCGTCACCCCGGCGAGCGCGCACGAATGACTCCAACGCTCCCTGATCGTCTTCAAAAACTTCATCAGAAAAATCCTCCACTAAGCAGAATTGCGACACCGACGAGAAACGTGAAAAATGTGAGGAACGCGGCGCGCCTCGTCATGATGAGAATGCCGAGCCAGATGACGCCGAGCGTTATTGCCGGCCCCACCAAACCCGTCAGTTCGTTGAGAACGGCGGTCGCGATGCCCCCCACGTCCGCATGAGCGGGTGAAGCGGCCAGGCCGAGCACGAGCACGACCGACAATCTCTTGAGAAGCGCGCGCACGCCGATCACAGACCGCTCCGCGTCGGGTTGGGCGACTGCCGGCGCTGCCAAGCTGCCGTCGCGAATACGTCCCAAGCGGGCGGGGCCGGATCAGCCGTTCCCACGCTGCCGGACTCCGTCGCCAGGGCCGGGGCGACCCACGACGCTACCACCGCAACCGGGTTTTGATCCTCCGCGGGACGCGCGACCGCGACAGTCCATGCGGGAGGCGCATCGTAAGTCGGGGGCAATGGCGCGCGCCCATCGGTTGCAAAGGCGATATGCCAATGATCCGAATGGCCTGGATCACCCGGCCCCAATAGCTCCAAAATGGATATATTGTTCGTTGCCATCAGGGAGCGGATTTGCTCGCGCGAGATCGCGCCGACACCGCTGCGCGGGACGAAATCGACCGCCTGGCCATATTTGTGATAGCTGTTCTGCGCGCCGTAGGTCGCGTTCATCGGGCGCAGCGTGTCGGTTATTCGTCCGCCAAAGGCCCCGATGAGCAGCCGGCCCACAAAGTCCGGCGAAATCCGCGCGCCATATGAAGGCCCGTCGGACAGGGGGACCACGGCCGCCCTTGGCGAGGCGAACGGCGGATCACCCTGCCCCGCGGCCGCATAGACGCGGCCGACATAGCCATTGCTGACACCCCTGGTCCTCGAGCCGGTATTATATTCGCTTATCGCGGCGCGCAGCGGATCGGAGTGGCCCGCGTCACGGGCTCGGCCATAATTGTCGGCCAGCACCACCGCCCCGGCCCGCAGGTTGGTGCAAGGATCGAAAACGGTTTCGGGCGTCAGGCCGAGGCGCGCGAAGTTGGCGCTGTTGATTTGCATCAGCCCTGCGTCGAAGTTCGCGCCGCGCCGCAGCAGTCCGCGCGCCGTCGCGATCGCGTCGGCCGCATTGGCAGGCTGGCGTTGCAACGTCGCGCCGGAGTTCACCCCGATCTTGAAGGGGTCGCCTTCCGATTCAACGCGAATCACTGCGACCATGGTGGCCGGGGCGACATTGGGCGCACAGGCTTGGAGCAAGGCTGCCAAGACCGCCGCATCCAACGCCATTCCACCCCTCCCTTTATAGTCCGCTAATAGGCTTTACGCTAAAGCCGATAACGCGGCAATTCGCAATTTCGACGGGTCGGCAAGGGGCGGCAGCCGCTCGAGCCGCGCGGGATTGATGAATCGAGCGGCTATGGACTTGATGGGCGCGCGGCGTTTGCCTAGTCTCCGGCGCCGCTTCCTTGTGGCGCGGAAATCCAGCCTTTTAGCCGATATGAGATGCAAACTTGCCCAAGAGCCTCTTGCTGCTAGTCGAAACCAATCGCTCTCCGTCGATCGAGCAACAGCGAGCAGCGTGCGAGGCTGACGGGGATGAGGTTGTTGACGATGTGGCGATCAGGCTTCCGGACTTGCCGGCGCAGCTCGCCTTGCTGGGGCATCGGCTGAAGCAGGGCGACAAGATCAAGTTCTATGATTTTGCCTGCATCCCGCTTTCCATCACGACCCTGCTGCGTCTCATGTCGAAGGTTCTAGGCATGGGCATAGCGATCGAGTTTTGCCGTCCAGGCATAACGATCGACCCCGGCAACGGGGCAGGCGACCTTGCGCGTTTCGTCGTGGAGCTGGACCGGCATTGCCGGCATGTCCACGGCCTCAAGCGTCAGGCTCATGAAACGAAGTCCGGGCGGCCGCCACGGCTGACCGAGGATCAGCTTCCCGAGATCCGGCGCCAACTCGCGGTCAAGGGGGCGACAGTCAGCAGCGTCGCTAAGGACCTGCGTGTCGGCCGCACCACTTTGTTCGACTATCTAAAGCGGCACGGCGAGCCCGAGGAGCGAGCTACGGCGACAGCAGAGCGATAACGGTCACGCCCATTGCACCAGCAAGGGCCGCCAGTTCGTGCAAAGTAACTTCGCGCGCCTGGCCCTCCAATATGCCCCGCAGGCGATCTTCATTAATTTCGCTGACTTGTGCCAATTCAACTAAACTTAGGCCGGACCGTTCAACCTCCGCTTTGGCACGTCGATGCAAGAGAGCGTATGTCGTAGTCGTATCCCCCTTACCGGGCCAATCCATTCTCGACGTCCCCTACTGTTCCAAAACGGGACTTCAAATTAATCTAACCCTACCCCATGTCCAGCCAAGATACACAGTTATTTTTTCTTGTAAGTGTCGTCGGTTAATAGCTCCAAAACGGAGGATTTCAGGGCATCCGCGATCTTCTCCATCACCTCCAGCGTGGGGTTGCCGCGGCCGTTTTCGATGTGAGACAGGTGCGAAGCGGCAACACCGGAACGCTCGGACAATTCGGACTGCGACATTTTGAGTTGCGCGCGACGTTCCCGGCAATTCTGGCCGAGCGTCATCGCGAGTTGGGACGCCTTCTCTCCCAGCCTCAAATACCGTGCCATAGATACATTCCGTAAGTCTCCCGCATTCGCTCGTCCCGGTGTCAAACGGGGCCTTATAACGAGGCAAATAGCGGGCGCATCCTTATCCGCTTAACTACCTCAGACGGTGCAAAGTTTGACAAGGCCCCGTTAACCCAATAGCGAACGGTCTCATGGCCAGGTGTGCAACAGCCAAACGAGTCGCAATTTCACCCGCTGCCTGTATGCGCCGGAAGCGGGAAACCCTTTATGCGTCGGGATTCCAGCAATGTAAGCTGCATGTTCCCGAGAGCTTTGGGGACCGACTCAAAGAATTAAAATCCCAATACAACATGCGCGGCCTCGAAAATGTAGTTTCCGCGATGATTAGGAAGGCGATGGCGAATTTTTCGCCGGAGGATCTATTGGCGCCGCCGCCGCCGCCCGATTTTGACAAGACCCGTCATATCGCCATCCATATACCCAGGGAGCAATATGCCTATCTGGAAGCGATCGCGCATCGCAACCGGGGTGTAACGCTTGGGGTCGCACTCGAAGCCGTTGGCGCTTACGTCTCCGATTTGACGCCGCCCCCGGTCCAACTTTCACTGATCGAGGGGGACGCGCCGTGAGCGGATAAACGAAGCCCGGCACGAGGCCGGGCTAAGAATGGCTGGAAAGCGGTTGGCGCCGCTTAACGCCGCAATGTCTTAATTAACGCGGACATTTCTAGCCCTTCCCCCACCCACTGTCAAACAGCGCGCCTCGCGCCACGCTATTGCTTTGACCGCGAACGGCCTTCCATCCGGAAGGACGAACGATGTTCTATACCCTTGAGGCGGGAGCCATCGGCGCGCCTAGCGTGCCTCATTACTTGCGCCGATCTTCCCGCTGCGCACAGTCATCGGTCAATTTATCGCCGATTACACGAATCTTGACGGTGAAAAATCGCCGAAAGCACGAACATCCGCAGATGTTCTCGCACGGCCCGTCCGTCATGGTCCCAATCATGCAAAGCCCTGCCCGCCCGATTCTCATCAGAAAGCCGATCGGCGGCGGGGCAGCGCATATCGAGCACCGGCAGCGCAAAGCGTGCGAGCTGCCGTTCAAGGAACCGCGCGCGAAAGGAGCGTTCGTGAGGACATAAAAAACCCGGCCATTGGCCGGGCTTTTCGAGGCTCGTGTAGCGCGAGCCGGTGTGACAGCCCTTAGCTACACGGTCCCTCGAATCTCGACAAGTCCAAAACGCGCGATTCCGCGCCACGGATTGTTATGTCCGCACGGGCTCCAAGATTGGAGTGACCGAACGATGTTGCTTACCCAACAGCCAGGAGCGGGATACAGGCGTTATGACGCCCATTTCGCAGCGGCCGAGGCGACCGCCCAGCAATTCCGGGGACTTTCCGGCAGGGCAACCCACGGCCAGGCTCTCGCCGCCTTCAAGCGAGCGGCGTCGAGCATCGGCGCCGGCGCCCGCATCGTGCGCCTGATCGACCTGCTCTTTGCCTGGACCAAGAAGCAGGATTGGGAGGAAGGCCGTCAGCCGCTGGTCTGGCCCAGCAACGAGCGCCTGGCAGAAGAATTGGGCATCGAGGTCCGCCAGGTGCAAAACCTGCTCCGCAAGGCGATCGTCCTGCGCCTGATCGTCGCCCTGGATTCCCCCAACGGCCATCGCGGCGGCGTGCGCGGCGAGGACGGCCATATCAAATGGGGCTACGGCTTCGACTTGCGGCCGATCGGCGCGCGCATGGCCGAGTTCATCGAGATCGCCGAGAGGGCCGCGATCGTGAGGCGTGAGCGGCAGGAGCTTCGCCGGCGACTGACGATCGCCCGCAAGACCATCGCCCAGCTCGCCCAGACGGCCGTCGACGAAGGCCTGGACTGCTGCAATTGGCTCGAGGAAGTCGAGACGGCCCGTATGATCACCGATCATGCCCGCGGCATTCAGGAGATCGACGGCCTGGCCCGCCTGGTTCACCAAATCGAGCTGCGCAAGCGCCGCGTCCATGCCGCGTTCATTGCCGCTTCGACCGTCCCCGACAGTGGAGAAGAAGCCCGTGAAACGGTGGATAGTTCAAGGAATATTACACCCACCGATGAAACGGATTGCACCCACTATACAACTACAACCCACCATAAACCTGCTAAAGCAGAAATACGTAATGGCTTTCCAAGGGGGAGTAGTGGCGAGGACAGTGCTTCCTCGTTACCGGCATCGCGTGTCGAAGCGGATCTCGACAAATACGGCATCGACGTCGAGTTTATCGGCAAGGCGTGCGCCGACATATGCTGGGAGCTCGACCTGGGGAATCGAACGTGGCGCGATCTTGTCGCGATCGCCGAGCAGCAGGCCGCAAACCTGTTCATCAACAACCACACCTGGCGCGAGGCGTGCCGCATCATGGGCCGGCGAGGCGCGGCCGCAGCCATGATCGCGGTGGCGCACAAGGAGGATACGGGTGAGGTGAAGAACCCCGGTGGATACCTGCGCGCCATGACCCAGCGCGCGACCATCGGCGAGCTGCACCTTGGCCGCACCTTCCACGGCCTGCGCGAGGCCGCCAACGTCCACTGAGCTCGAAACCGGCCCGCAAACGTGCTTTCGCCGATTTATTGGGGGCGATGGCGAAAGGGGAACGCGGCGTGAACATATCACCGATTTCCGCCATTTTTCCGACCGCGCGGCGTCCGAAGGCACGGTTTTCGGCCGTTTGGAGTCCCCTTTTAATGATCGGCGAAAGCACGAACAATTATCGCCGATAGCACGAGCCGGGGACGAGCTGCCCTGCCCCCGGTTCGCTATAGCGAATCGGTCTGCATTTAATCGCCGAAAGCACGAACTGAATCGCGGGAATTAATCGGTGAAAGCACGAATCTGGGCGCCATTCCGGGCTTTCATAGCCTTCGCGCAGTGTCAGGAGAGGTCAATAAACCCTTGGATTCGACCCAAAGACTCGTGCTTTCGGCGATTAAATGGGGGTTTTCGTTTACAGGGTCAGGCCTCAGAGCCAATCTGCGTCCGATGACAGCACCGGGCATTCGTGCTTTTACCGATCAAATGGAGGAAAGGACCGGGGTGGCCTCGACGCAGGGCGATCTCTTTGTATTGGACAGCCCGCTCCACGGCGACGTGCGCGGCGAGCGGTCGATCATGGCCTTCCCCTTTTTCGGTCTCTCCAAGACCGCGCAGATGAACCCGATCGAATATCATGCGGAGAATGTGTCGATCGAGGTCCATCCCAGCAAAAGCGGCGTGGCGACTATCTATGACAAGGAAATCGTCCTCTATATCGCCAGCCTCATGATCGCCAAACTGCGCGATGGCGAACCCGCAGGCCAGGATTTCACCTTCACCGCGCACGATTTCTTCCGGGTGACGGGCACCAGCCAGTCGGCTCGTTCCTACACTCGGCTTTCGGGTGCGCTTGAGCGGCTGCAAGGCACGCAGATCCGCACCAACATCGAAACGGGCGGTGAAGGCGAGGAAGGTTTCTTTTCCTGGCTGTCCGAGGCCAACCTGAAATATTCCCGTGATCGCGGCGGCGAGCGCCGGCTGAAGGCGGTCCGTGTGCGGCTTTGCGACTGGCTCTATCGCGCGATCAGGATGGACCGCCGCATCCTCAGCTATCATCACGACTATTTCTCGTTGGGGCCGATCGAACGCCGCATCTACGAACTGGCCCGCTCGCATTGTGACGCGGAGGAGCCTTGGGAAGTCGACATCGAGGTGCTTCGCCTTCAGGTCGGCAGCACTGATACCGCGCCGCGCTTCAAGCACGCGCTCAAAGGGATCGCCGAGGCCAATCAGATCCCCGAATTCGACATTGCGCTTGTCGACGAAGTGCCTCCGCCCGAAACCGGAGGGCCGAAAAAGCGCGGCCGCAAGGAGATCCGGCTGAAGGTCGTTATCACGCCGCGTCCAGGCCGGACGCGCGCGCAACCCATTCCGCTTACTACGCAGCTCGTCCCCGCGGTCTGACCTTCACCGGCGCCGGAGCCGGATATTGATATTGGCCACCGCTGGATAGCCGAACAGATCGTTGATACGAGCGATCAGCGCCGGAATTTCGGCGCGCAGCTCGACCGCGCGCGCAGGATCAGTCGCCACATCGAGAACACCGCCCGCGCGTCGACCTGGCGGATAGCGCAAGGTGATCGGGGAGCTATACCGCGCAAGCGCAGGGCCGACGATTTCGCCCCAGCGCGCGATCAGACCTGATTTTCCGAACCCCATCCTTCGCATGGCCGGCGCGGTAGCCGTCTGCAGGAGGGCGCCGATCGCCATCGCTTCCCCTCCGCGCCGCCCCGCGCGGCTCGCATATTCGTCGTCGTCGGCCATGAGGGGACCATGCCACGGTGGAACCTTCCCGTCGAGAAATTGCCCGCGGTGTCGTCTGAAATTGCTTGTCGGTTTTAGCGTAAAGCGTATTGTCGGACTATGGGAATGACACCGACCGCCGCTGCCCAGGAGGCCGTTCGACGGCTGAAAGGAAGATGGCATGGTTCCTATGGAAAGGCGCTTTGTCCGGCCCATCAGGACCGGCAACCCTCGCTTTCGATCACGCCTGGCCGCGATGCCGTGCTGTTCCATTGCTTCGCTGGCTGCAGCCAGGCCGAAGTCATGGACGCCCTCGCCAAGCTGGGAAAGTTCGAGCGCCCGACCGTCCGCGACACCGCGCCGCCCGAGCGTAAAGATCTCGGCCCCCTCGCACGCGAGCTATGGGCAAAGGCGCTGCCCCTGCCCGGCACGCCGGCGCAACTCTATCTCGAAAGCCGCCGCATCGGCCATTCGACGATCGGCCGATACGATCCTGCCGGTGTCACCTATGAGGGCGGGAAGCGCCTTCGCCTCCCGGTCCTGTTCCTCCCCATCATCGAGCGCCGCCAGCTCGTCGCGCTCGCGCGGGTGTTCATCGACCGTGACGGCAACAAGCATCCCGGCCTCGCCGATCCCAAGCGGACCTTGGCCGACCCGCGCGGCGGGGCAGTTCAGATCGGCCGCACCGAAGGCGGGCATCTCAACCTGGCCGAGGGCTTCGAGGAAGCGGAGTCCGTCATCGCCATGCACGGCCTGCCCGGCTGCTGGTCCGTCAATGGCAACGAGCTCTATGCCCGCCTCCATATCCCCGACCATATCCGTTCGATCACGATCTACTCGCAGCACGGCAAGGCCGCTTCGAGCGGGGTCGCAAAGGCCGAAGCCCATCTCGCCGACGGCGGCCGTAAGCTCGACGTCGTTCTGCCGCCCGCGGGCGGCGACTGGAACGATGCCTGGCGCAAGGCGTGATCGGTCGATTGCCCCTCATGTTCGCCGCGGGCGTCGTTCTTGCGGGCCTGTTCGTCCAGGCCAATCCTGATTTTGTCGCAAATCCCCCGGAAAGCGCCCGTCAGGCGTGCGACCAGCTCCTAGATCCATCCCTTTGCCGGGCAAGCGCCGTCGTGGGCGACCTTCAACAAGGGAAAATGCCGCAAGCGGTATTTGTGCCCCCGCTACCGGATCGCCGGCGCACGCCCGGCGCGATCGACCCGGCCATATCCCAGGCCAATATAGCATCGACCATCTGCGACCCCGATTTTCTGGCCGCCCGATCGCCGCGACCGTCATGGACGGCCGCGGCGCGGCGCCGCCTCGCCGGCATTCTCTTTCCCGGTCAAAGCCCCGAGAATTTCGCACTGGACCAGCTTGTCCCGATCTCCCTGGGCGGCGCACCCACGGACGCGCGCAACCTATGGTTGCAGACGTGGACCGGGGAGCAGAGCGCGGCGCGCAAGGACGCGCTCGAGCAAGAGCTGCACCGCATGGTGTGCGACCATCGGCTTTCGCTCATCAGCGCGCAGCAGATGGTGGCGCGGGACTGGATCGACACGGCGAGGCGCGTCGGGATGCCGCAGACATTGGCGGGTGGGCAGCTTCAGCCGTCCCCGTCGTCTCCCCAGCGGATTGCACCGGGGAGCGTCCAGACTTCGCAGGAGCCCGTGATCTTGGAGGCCGAGATAGCGAGGCCGCACCAGCCCTATGACGTGCCGGAGATTCCAGACCAGGCACAGGTTTTTCAATGAAGGGAGCAACGTAAAATGCCAAGGAATTGTGCGGATTTTCACATCATCGGCCAGATCGGGAGCATCCATCCCCACGAGAAGGTTACATATGTCAACGTCGCGGCGAACTATAATCGCAAGGTCGATGACGAATGGGTCGAACATACACGCTGGAATCGGGTGACGTGCTTCGGGAGGCAGGCTGAAAAGGCGCAGAAGGCCGGGGTCGGTGACATGGTTCGGATCACCGGAGACGTTGAGCAGTCATCCTATGAGAAGAACGGCGAGACGGTCTATACCACGGACCTGAAGGCGAATGACTTTTCGATCCTCGCGAGAAACGATGCCAAGGGGGAATAGCAGGAGGGTGCCGGTGCGGCCTTCGGCACGGCTCTATTTCCGCTGCGCTCCAACCAAACCCGCTCGCGCGGTTTCGGCCCGGTCGGGTGACGATCCTCGCACGATGTTGTCGCGCGGATCCGCTTGCGCGGATTTGCGCGGCGTCGATTGTCGGAGCAAGGGGCCTGCCCCATGCTCTGTCGGCCCACCCGTTATGCGGCCGTTAACCATTCCGGCGTAGATCGGACTTCCTCTCCTACGATCCGGCACCGGCAAGGCGCCGCTTCGGACTTTCAGCCCGGCCCATCGTTGGCCGGGCTTTCTTTATCTCCAACCCATACGCCAGCGCGCGCCGCATCATGACGGGCCGTTTCAGGAGAGAAGGCGCGGATCGAGCTGGAACGGCTCGCAGCGTTCCACGACGACCCGCTTCATGTCCGCATGGCGCACGTTCAGCAGCACGTTTCTTTCTTGCGGCACGACCACGCTGCGCACGATCAGCGCGAGTGCATCTCCGGCCTCGAGAAAGGCGTCTCCGGCTTCCTGGCAGGCATCATCGCGCGTTGGACTAGGGTCGAGCGGACGCATGGCCGCATCATCGGGAATCGCGATCGTCAGGAGCTGATAGTCGTCGGGCAGCAGTTCGGAAGGCAGATCGAGATGAACCAGCACTTCGAGCACCGCTAGGCTGGGGCTGGCGGCCGTATAGACCATGGGCCTGCCTGCCGAATTCCAGCGTCCGCCCCACAGCCGCGCCCCTTCTCCATCCAGCGCGGCATGGGCGGCTTTGCACAGCCGATAGACGATCACGCGGCCAGGCCGTGCCCGATCCGGCCCAGCAACGCTTCCACGGCACGCGCGCCCTGATCGGTGTCGGCCATGGCGAGCGGTGTTTCTCCGTCCAGTGCGCGGTTGTCGCGATTGAGCCAGATATGAGCCTTCTCGCTGTTGCCGAAGGTTTCTTCGGCCGCGGCGACGACACCGACGACCCGGAGCAACCTGTCGGATTCGGCCTGGTCGAGCGGCTGCGCGCTTTTCTGCCGCCGCTTGAACGTGCGCCGGTTGAGGATTTGCGGATCGAGCGCGTTGAACGAGAGCCGCGCTGCCGTCAGAAAATGGTCGACGGCCTGGGTCGGCACGCCGCGCCGGATCAGGCGCACGATGTCGCGTTCATCGTGCAACGGCCCGGTGACGCCCTCGCCGCCCAATAGCTCCTGAATCTTCGCAACCGCGTTCATCACATTATCCTGCAATTTGCCGAACCATAGGCGGCATATTGTTTATATACGCCGAAGGCCGCATTTCGACAAGGCCGGCGCCTTCACGGAAGCTGGGGGCTCCGACGCCGCTCGCTCTTTCGCGCCTGAGTGTTACCCGGCGTCGTCGGCCGAACTCTCGGCACGCAGCAATAATAGATGGGGGTCTATTCTCAGCCCCTTCGCAATCCTCTCGATATTATCAATCGAAACATTGCGTTCACCGCGTTCAATCCCGCCGAAATACGTCCTGTCCATCTCGATGTCGTAGGCAAAATCTTGCTGGCTCACGCCAAGCGCCTTCCGGTGGCGCCGGACATTCGCAGCTACGATCGCGCGCAGGCATCCGGGGTGAGTGCGTTTCACCCTTCATGGTTCACCCGCAAGATGGTTATAAGGCGACGGGTTTTAAGCATCAATTCACTTGCTGATTCTCATTGGGGATTGGCTGCCTAGCTAGGGGGGCGTGCGTGAATAGTCAGTTGCCTGTCGACCAATCGGCTGAAATGGAGCGATCAGATGGTGCGGCGCGCAAGCGGGATATTGTGCCCACCGCAGTATCGGAGAACGCGATTCGTCTCGGCCGAAATTGTCGCGAGCGCCGCATGAACCTCAGCATGACCCAGACCGAGTTGGCCAAACGGTCTGGCGTTGCCGGATCGCACCTTTCTCACATCGAGAACGCTCGCGGCAACCCGACATTGGAGATCATGGAGTCGATAGCGGCCGCGCTGCGTTGCACCGTTCCGGACCTTTTAAGCAGCGCAAACGACCCGATCTAGGCGATCCCCCCGACAAAGCCCTTGGTTTCCCCGCTATGCGGCATCGCAAGCCGCATGGGGCCGCCGCACCCTCGCTGGCGGCATCGCGCGCGGGCTTCGACTTCGGAGAGCCACAGCCTCCCGAAATCGCCCCGCGCCAGCAGCTCGCCGACGGTCACGAACCGGACCTTGCCGCAATGCCGGCATGTCAGCTCGAGCCGGGCACCGGCATCGAAGTCGCCGAGCTGGACGGTATCGAGCCAGCTCACCAATTATCTTCCGCGTCGGGAATCCGCGTGTAGCTGATCTTCGAGCCGACATTGCCGCCCGCGGGCGGCGACCACGGCCCCAGGCTCACAACCGTTTGACCATAGCGCGCGTTGAGACCGTCCATCGCCCGCGTCAGCTCCTCGCAGCGCTGCCGTTCGCTGTCGTCATCGGCGAACAGGTCCGGTTGCCGCGCACCCGCGTCGGTCAGCTCGCCCAGAGTGACACCTATCCGAAGGATCTTTGTCGCAGGCGGGATGACGACCGCGACATGATCCCACAGGCGGCCCAGCGCCGCGAGTATCGCCATGTCGTCGCTGACCTCGCCCAGCGCCTCGACGTCTCCCCAGCTCCGCTCATACCCGCGCAGCCAGAGGTAGAGCGCCGAGGCGTAGAAATTGGCGCGGCGCATCCGGCGCGCGGCTTTCGTCAGGAGCAACCGCGCCATCTCGCGCGCGTCGGCCAGGTTGCGCCCGTCCGGAGGCAGCACCCGGCCATGGCCGAACATATTGCGCTCGGTTTCCGGGGATTCGACGGCATAGCCGTGCAGCGCATACCAAAGCCGCTCGCCCGTGACGTTCCGCCACAAGGCCCGGGCGTGTTTCGGTTGCAACGCCATGAACCCCGGCACGTCGACCACGCCGGCGCGCGCGAGGCGCTTCGCCATGGAACGGCCGATGCCCGGAATGTCAGCGAGCTTCAGCCGAGCGAGCTGCGCTGGAGCATCCTCTGGATGCCAGATCGTCAGCCCGTCCGGCTTTCTGGTGTCGCTGGCGATCTTGGCGAGGTGGCGATTGGCCGCAAAGCCGATCGAGCAGGTCAACGTCGCGCCGATATTGTATCGGATCGCCGTCTTGATACGGTCCGCCAGTTCCACCGGCGCCGTTCGGTGCCGCGGATCGAGCCAGCAGGACAACTCGTCGATCGACTTCACCTGATCGACGGGAATGACGGTGCCGATCTCGCTCACCAGCGCGTTGTGGGCGCGCCGGTATAGCTCCGGCTTTTGCGGGACAAGCACCAGGTCGCGGCAAAGGGCGCGAGCCTCGTCGACCATCATGATCGACTTGACCCCCCGCGCCTTGGCTTCGCGCGAGCAGGCGATGATGCAGGTCCGCGCGCCGCCCTCATAGGGCACGACGCCGATCGGCCGCCCCCGCAAGCGCGGGTCGCGCAGTTGCTCCACGGACGCGAAGAACCCGTCGAAATCTAGGTATAGGTGCTCGATAGTATCCGGTTTGCGCATTGCCCAGGCTCGAATCGCGTGAGCCACTAAGCAGAACATAAAAGGAACAACCCTGCAAGGCGGATAGCCTGTCATGGGATGATGACGCGGCTCGCCCGCGAGCGCGCCGCGACGCTTTCGATCGGATCGAGGCGGCCCGGGCCGCCGCGGTTGTTCGTTCGGATTTTTGGGGCCTGTTCCTGCCCCCTGTCGCAAGGACTGGACCGTCTCGGCCGCGAGCGGCCTCGCTTGGCGATCAGCAGGGTTTCCCCGCCCTTCCTGCGCTGCGCTCCGTGCAGGGCGGGCGATCCCCCTCCCCGCTGATCGGTCCTCAATGCGCCATTCCCCGACCTGCTTCGCCAGCGGGCAGAAGCCGATGGACGCCATCGCCTTCGGCTCCATTTTCAGAAGGGAAACAAGCACATGGCACGGAACACAGCCCGCAGCGCACAAGCCAACCGGATCGACGTTTACGAGGAAGTCACCGCGAGCATTATCGCCTTATTGGAGGCCGGCACTCGCCCTTGGTCGCCCTCATGGGCATCGGGCGTGGCGACCCTCCCCTTGCGCCACGAAGGCACTCCCTATCGGGGCATCAATATCCTCTTGCTCTGGGCGGCCGCGATGACGCGCGGCTATTCCAATCCCTTTTGGATGACCTACCGGCAAGCGCACGAGCTGGGCGGACAGGTCCGCAAGGGCGAGAAGGGCAATCTTGTCGTTCACGCCGGAACCTTCACCCCCAAGGACGGCGAGACGGGCGAGCCTGTCACCGATGGCGACGGCGAGGAAGCGAGCCGCCGCTATCTGAAACGCTATGTCGTGTTCAATATCGAGCAAATCGACGGTCTGGATATGGCGAAATATCCGGTCCCGGTTGTCGAGATCAAGAACCGCGACCAGCGCGACCCGGAACTTGATGCCGCCTTTGCCCGCTACCCCGTTCCCTATAGCGAAGGTGGATCGAGCGCGTTCTATCAGCAGCGCGAAGATCGTATCCAGTTGCCCGCCTTTGCCGATTTCGTCAGCGGCAACGCCTTCTATGCCACCCTGGCGCATGAAGGAATCCACAGCACCGGGCATCCCGACCGCTTGGACCGCGACAGCCTCCGCAAATACGGAGAAACCAAGGAAATCAGGGCTTTCGAGGAACTGATCGCC
>ERZ778017.751-NODE-751-length-39582-cov-84.690971_pt1 | contig 39582 bp, 40 predicted proteins | sample MGYA00375747_ERZ778017 | MGnify/ENA primary metagenome ERZ778017 (study PRJEB29350, sample SAMN05509838) | bioreactor metagenome | biome: bioreactor; material: wastewater | place: South Africa: University of Cape Town | collected 2014-03-17 ...
GCTGGAGCCGCTGCAGGCCAACCCCACCATCATCGAGGACGGCTGCTTCATCGGTGCGCGCTCGGAAGTGGTCGAGGGCGTGGTGGTGGAGAAGGGCAGCGTGATCGGCATGGGCGTGTTCCTGGGCCAGTCCACCCGCATCTACAACCGCGCCACCGGCGAAGTGAGCTATGGCCGCGTGCCGGCTGGCAGCGTGGTGGTGGCCGGCAGCCTGCCCGCGAAGGACGGCAGCCACAGCCTGTACGCCGCAATCATCGTCAAGCAGGTGGACGAGAAGACGCGCGGCAAGACCAGCATCAACGAGCTGCTGCGGAGTGGCGAATGAACCCCGTGCTGCATGGACTTCCGAATTGCGACACCTGCCGCAAGGCGCGCAACTGGCTGGCCCGTTTCGAGGTGGCGCACGACTTCGTCGACTACCGCGCCAACCCGGTGGCTGCGGCGACCCTGAAAGCGTGGGCGGCACAGCTCGGCGGCTGGGACAAACTGGTCAACAAGTCCTCGACCACCTGGCGCAACCTGCTGCCGCAGCGCAAGAACCCCGGCAGCGATCCGGAATGGACCCTGCTGCTGAAGGAATATCCCGCGCTGATCCGCCGCCCGGTCGTGGTGCAAGCCGACGGCACGGTGAGCGTGGGCTTCACCGACAACGGCTTCAAGAAACTGTTCGGACGCTGAGATGCCGTTGCGGCTTTCCAGGATCGGGCTGATGGCGACGATCGCGCTGTGGCTGGCGCTGGTCGCCTTCGGCAACATCACCGATTACGGCAGCAACCTGGTCTTCGTGCAGCACGTGCTGGCGATGGACTCGATCTTCCCGGACGCCACCATCCACTACCGCGCGATCCATGCGCCGCTGCTGCAGCATGCGGCTTACGTGCTGATCATCGCCACCGAAACGCTGGCCGCGGTGCTGTGCGGGCTGGGGACGTGGCGCCTGTGGCGCGCACGCCGTTCACCGGCCCCGCAGTTCCATCGTGCCAAGCGCCTCGCCGTGGCCGGCCTCGGCGTCGGGGTGCTGCTGTGGCTGGGTGGCTTCATGGCGGTTGGCGGCGAATGGTTCGGCATGTGGATGTCCAGCCAGTGGAACGGGCTGGACAGCGCGTTCCGTTTCGTCGCGGTGCTGCTGCTGGCGCTGGTCTGCCTGGGCCAGCGCGACGACGAACTCGACGACTGACAACAATGAGCACGCATCGCACCCGCCGCTTCCGCAGCAATCTTCGCATCGAGCGTGACAACGCCGCGCTGTACACGCGGCTGGCCGAGCTGGCCGATGATGCGCGACTGGGCCAGGCCTATCGACGCATCGCGGCGGGCGAGCAGGTCAATGCGCAGTTCTGGGAAGAGCGCCTGCGCGAACTGGGCGAGGCGGTGCCGCCGTCGCGGATCGGCTTGCGTGTGCGCACGCTTGGCTGGTTCGCGCAGCGCTTCGGTACCGAGTTCGTGATGCCTACCGTGGTGCGGCTTGAACACGCCGATCATGCCGTCACGCCAGTCGACCGCAGTGGCCATCGCGACCACTTTCCGTTGTCGCAGCCGGCCGGTCCGCACGGGTTGCGCCATCGCGCCCAGAGCGGCAACACCTTGCGCGCCGCCGTGCTCGGTGCGAACGACGGGCTGGTTTCCAACGTCAGCCTGGTGATGGGCATGGCCGGCGCCGCCTCGGGTGATCGCGCCGTGCTGCTGGCCGGTCTGGCCGGGCTGGTCGCCGGGGCATGCTCGATGGCGCTGGGCGAGTGGCTGTCGGTCAACAGTTCGCGCGAGTTCTACCAGGCCCGGATCACCGAGCGCGCCGAGCGCCTGGCGGTGGCGCCGGAAGACGGCCTCGAACACATCGCCGGCATCTATCGCGACAAGGGGCTGGAGCCGGCGGCGGCCGAGCACCTGGCCGAGCATGTGGCCGAAACGCCGCGCGCGGCGCTCGACATGCTGGTGCGCGAAGACCTGGGTGTCGATCCGGCCGAACTGGGCGGCTCGGCCTGGGGCGCGGCGATCTCCTCGTTCTGCCTGTTCGCCTGTGGCGCACTGTTTCCGGTCGCGCCATATTTCTTCCTCGGTGGCCACATGGCCATGCTGGCCAGCGCCTGCTCCACCGCCGCCGGGCTGGCCCTGATCGGCATCGGCAGCTCGCTGTTCACCGGACGCAGCATGCTGTTTTCGATCACCCGCCAGTTCGGCATCACCGCCGCGGCCGCCGCGATCACCTACGGGGTAGGCCATCTGCTGGGCGTGGTGCTGACCGGCTGAGCAACCGGGCCGGGCGTGCTTGGTATGCTGCGGCTCCTGCCCTGCGTGACTATCGCGAGTGCCCATGTCCGACGTCTTCGAGCTTGCCTGTGACCTGATCCGCCGCCGTTCGGTGACGCCCGATGACGCCGGTTGCCTGCCGCTGATCGGCGAGCGGCTGGCGCATGCCGGTTTCCGCGTCGAGTACCTGCGCTACGGCGAAGTCGACAACCTGTGGGCCAGCCATGGCGACGCCGGCCCGACGCTGGCGTTCCTCGGCCACACCGACGTGGTGCCCAGCGGGCCGGAAGCCTCCTGGCAAAGTCCGCCGTTCGAGCCGGCCGTCCGGAACGGACGTCTATACGGCCGAGGTGCGGCCGACATGAAGGGCTCAGTCGCCGCGATGGTGGTGGCGCTGGAGCTGTTCGTGGCGGCACATCCCGCACATCGCGGCCGGGTCGGCCTGCTGCTGACCAGCGATGAGGAGGGCCCGACCAACCTCGACGGCGTGCGCCGCGTGGTCGAACACTTTCGCGAACGCGGCGAACGCATCGACTGGTGCGTGGTGGGCGAACCGTCCTCGAAGGAACGGCTGGGCGACCTGATTCGCGTGGGCCGCCGCGGATCGCTGTCCGGCACGCTGGTGGTGCGCGGGGTGCAGGGCCACGTGGCGTATCCGGAAAAGGCGCTGAATCCGATCCACGCGTTCGCTCCCGCGCTGGCCGACCTGGCCGCCGAGCGCTGGGACGAAGGCAATGCGGACTTTCCGCCCACCTCGTTCCAGGTTTCCAACCTCAACGCGGGCACCGGCGCCACCAACGTGATACCGGGCGAACTCGCCGCGCTGATCAACTTCCGTTACTGCACTGCCAGCCGCGCGGAAGACCTGAGCGCGCGCAGCGAGGCGATCCTGCATCGCCACGGACTCGACTTCGCACTGGACTGGAACCTCTCCGGCGAGCCCTTCCTCACGCCACCGGGCGGCGCCCTGCGCGACACCGTGGTGGCAGTCTGCCGCGACCTGTGCGGCATCGATCCCGAGCAAAGCACCGGCGGCGGCACCTCCGACGGTCGCTTCATCGCCCCGATGGGGACCGAAGTCGTCGAGCTCGGACCGGTCAACGCCACCATCCACAAGGTGGACGAGTGCGTGGACATCGCGGACCTGGATGCGCTGCCGGCGCTGTACCGGGCGGTGTGCGAACGCATGCTGGGATAGGCGCGGGGCGAACCTGTGGCACGGGGCGACGAGACGGGCGCCGCTGCGAAATGTGAAGAACCCATAGACACGGTGCCACGGGCATCGGCGGCATAATGTCGCCCGATGCCGGCATCCGGGGTGAGTCAGGTCGGTGGCAGGGGGGCTTTCATGTGCTGTTCGGATTGTGCTCGCGAAAGGATGGCGACATGAGCGTGGAGAAGCGCGCGTGCCGGCGCGGCGCGATTGCGCTGGGCCTGCTGGCGCTGTCGGTCGACGTGGCCAGCGCGATGGCGGTGCCGCAGGATCTCAGTCACCTTTCGCTGGAGGACCTGGGCAAGGTGGTGGTTTCCTCGGTGGCGAAGACCCCCGAGCCGCTGGGCGATGCCGCGGCGGCGGTCTACGTGATCGGTCACGACGACATCCTGCGATCCGGCGCCACCAGCCTGCCGGACATCCTGCGGCTCGCGCCCAACCTGGCGGTCTTCCAGACCAGCCCGAGCAACTACGTGATAACCACGCGGGGTTTCAGCGGCAACAACGCCGCGCAGAATTTTCCCAACAAGCTGCTGGTGCTGATCGATGGCCGCAGCGTGTATTCACCGATCTTTTCCGGCATGTACTGGGACGACCAGTACGTGATGCCCGAAGACATCGAGCGCATCGAGGTCATCAGCGGTCCCGGTGGTGCGCTGTGGGGCGCCAACGCCGTCAACGGCGTGATCAACATCATCACCCGCAAGGCTGCCGATACCCGGGGCGGGGTGCTGCACGTGGGCGTGGGCAACCGGCAGCGTGAGGCGTCCGTGCAATATGGAGGCGTGCTGGGACAACACGCGCATTACCGGGTCTACGCGCGGGACGTTCGCCGGGACTCGCTCGACAACAGCACCGGGCACGACGCACGCAACGGCTGGAGCAATCCGCAGGTCGGTTTCCGGCTGGACTGGGATGGCGGCGCGGCCGATGCCGTCATGCTGCAGGGCGACCTGCACGATGGCCGCGTGGAGCAGGCTGGCGCACCCGACTCGCGCAGCACCGAAGGCGACCTGCTGGCACGCTGGCAGCACGCGATCAGCGATACCTCGAGCTTCCAGCTGCAGGCCTATTACGACCATGTGCATCGTCGCAACGATGCCAGTGGCGACGGCTTCGCGCTCGACACCTGGGACATCGAGCTGCAGCACAATTTCGCGCTGGGCGAGCACAACCAGGTCGTGTGGGGTGCCGGCAACCGGAACTACCGCTACGACATCAAGCCGCGGATCAGTCCGGCCAGTTCGCTGCTGTGGAACCCGGCGGTGAACACGCAGAACCTGGCGAACGCATTCGTGCAGGACCAGATCGGGCTGGGCACGCGCGTGCAGCTGACTCTTGGCCTCAAGGCCGAGGACGATCCCTACTCGGGCCTGTCGCTGATGCCCAGCGGAAAGCTGTCATGGAAGCCCGGGGGGAACGTGCTGCTGTGGGCAGCCGCTTCGCGCGCGGTGCGCACGCCCACGCCATTCGACCAGGATGTCATCGAGAAACTCGGCTCGACCACCTTCCTGGTCGGCAATCCGGATTTCAGGCGCGAGCAGCTGACCGCCTATGAAGCCGGCTGGCGTGCACAGGTGGCCACGCGGGCGACCGTGTCGGTGTCGGTGTACTACAACGTCTACGACGACCTGCGGACCATCGAATATTCGCCCACGCTGCTTCCACTGCTGTGGGGCAATGGCATGGAAGGCCATACCTTGGGGCTGGAAGCCTGGGGCAGCTACGCGGTCAGCGACTCCTGGCGCCTGGGCGCGGGCTTTGCCGCACAGCGGCAACGGTTGCGCTTCAAGCCGGGTGCGAGTGGCCTGCTGGGCTTGTCGCAGGCGGGCAATGATCCCGAGCGTCACGGTTTCATCCGGTCGGTGATGAACCTTTCCGAGCGCTGGACCCTGGTGGCCGAACTGCGCGGGGTCAGCGCCTTGCCGGACCCGAAGGTGCCCGGCTACGTGGAGCTCGACGCGCGACTGGCCTGGCGGGTGAATGAGAAACTGGATCTCGCCCTGTCCGGCTCCAGCCTGCTGCACTCGTGGCATCAGGAATACGTGTTCCCGGACAGCGACCGCATCGGACGCAGCGTGTTGCTCGATGCCCGCCTGAAGTTCTGAGGACATGCCGATCCTGCCCCGCCGCGCCGCGTCCGGACATGCCCTGCGTACCGTGGCCGCGTTGTGCGCGGGATCGCGCGTGGCGCGCGCCCGTGTCTGCGCCTGCCTGATCGCGCTGCTGGCGTACGCGATGGGCGCAGCGCCGGCGAACGCGGTGCAATTGCCACGACAGCCGTCGCCAGCGCCACCGGCGATCTCGCTGGAGTACGCGGTCAAGGCGACGTATCTGTACAAGCTCGCGCCCTTCGTCAACTGGCCGCCCGGCGAGTTCGTCGGCCCGGACGCAGCTTTCAGGATCTGCGTGGTCGGCGACGATCCGTTCCACGGCTTTCTGGCCGACGCGGTGATCGGGCGCCGCTTCGGTACGCATGCCTTTGAAGTGCTTCGGCTGGACGCGCTGACGGCCGACGCTGGCTGCCAGATCGCCTTCATCGGCAAGCTGCCGGTGCAGACCACGCGGCAGGCGCTGGCGGCGGTGGACGGCAGCCCGGTGCTGACCGTGGTCGACTCCGCCACGCCGGATGATCAGGGCATCGTGCAGTTCGTGATACGGCAGGGCCGGGTCGGCTTCGAGATCAATACCTCCGCCGCCGCGCGCAACCATCTCACCATCAGCTCGAAGCTGTTGAGCCTGGCGCTGAAGGTCAATTCGCGATGAATGCCCACGCGAACCTCCAGGCCTACAGGTTCCGCCCGGTAATGCTGCTGGTCGCGGCTGGCCTGCTGCTGATCGCCGGCGCACTCGCGGCCGCCTACCAATACCATTCGGCGCGGGTCGAGCGGCGACATCAGCTGGTCACCCAGGCCAACATCCTGGCCGCCAGCGTGACTGCGGCAATCGCGTTCGATGATCGCGCGGCCGCGCAGGAATACGTGAACGCCCTGATGCTCGACCCCCGGCTGGATGCAGCGGCGGTGTACAACGAGGCGCATCGCCAGGTGGCCGGTTTCCAGCGGGCGGCCAGCGAGCCGATCGCCGACAGCCTGGCCGCCGACGGCCGCGCGCCGCACCAGCGGCAACTGGTGGAAGTGCCAGCGCGCCAGGGCGCCACTACCGTCGGTCGGGTATACCTGCGTGCTGCAGACACGCCGCTGATGGTGCAACTGACTCGCTACAGCGGCGTGGCGCTGCTCACCATCATGGCGGTGCTGATGCTTGCCGTGCTGGCGGTGGCCCAGGGCGTGCTGACCCGCGCCAACGATGCGCTGCATCGGCGCGCCACCGAACTGGCCGACGCCAACGAGCGGCTCAACATCGAGATGGCGCAGCGGGCACGGACCGAGGAGGCGCTGCGGCAGAGCCAGAAGATGGAAGCCATCGGCCAGCTCTCCGGCGGCATCGCGCACGACTTCAACAATCTGCTGATGATCATCAAGAGCAGTCTCACCCTGCTGCAACAGAAGCTGCTGCAGGGCGATCCGTCGGCTGACGGCACACCCGCCTCGCCGCCACGCGAACGCGGGTCCGATGATGGCCGCGAAGCGCGGGAACAGCGGATCAGGCACTACCTCGACGTGGCGCAGGACGGCATTGATCGGGCCGCCAGCCTGACCCAGCGTCTGCTCAGCTTCGCGCGGCAACAACCGCTGTCGCCGCGGTCGCTGCGGCTGGATGTGCTGGTTCGCGACATCCGCCCGCTGCTGGAGCATTCGGTGGGCAGCGGCGTGGAAATCGATTACCGGCTCGACTCGCATCGCCCCGTGCTGTGCGACGCGAACCAGATGGAGAACACGATACTGAATCTTGTCGTCAACGCGCGCGATGGGATGCCGGACGGCGGGCGCATCGTCATCGGCGTGGACGATCTGCGCATCGATGCCGACCACCCCATGGAGGGTCTGCCGGACGGTGACTACGTGCATCTGCGAGTGGTCGACAACGGCATGGGCATGAGCGAGGAGGTTCGGCGCAAGGCGTTCGAGCCGTTCTTCACCACCAAGCCGGTCGGCAAGGGCACCGGCCTGGGCCTCAGCACCATCTTCGGTTTCATCGTGCAGTCCCGTGGCCTGGCCAGCATCGACAGCGAGCCCGGCCGCGGCACCACCATCCACATCATCCTGCCGCATGTTCCCGGCGAAGCGACTCCCGAGGTAGCGTAATGTCATCCCCCGACTCCTCCACCCCATGCATCCTGCTTGTCGAAGACGAGACCTTCCTGCGCGAACTGGTGATGGAAAACCTGCAGGACGCGGGTTACAGCGTCGTCGAAGCCAGCGATGGCAACAGCGGGGTCGAGGCCCTGAAATCCGATCTGCGCATCGACGTACTGCTGAGCGACATCAAGCTGCCCGACATCGACGGCTATACGGTCGCCCGGATCGGCAAGACGCTGCGTCCGGAACTGAGGGTGATCCTGATGACCGGTTATGCGCCATCGCCGCTGCCGGAGGCGCTGCAGGCACTGGTTTACCGCGTGCTGCAGAAACCGTTCTCGCTGAACACCCTGCCCGAGACCGTGGCGGCCGCGCTGAAGCACTGAGCGGACCACCAGCCGGCGAGGGAGAGCGGCGTGTCAGCGCGGCGGCTTGTCGTCGGTGTCCAGTTGCGCCGCCGACGGAGCAGCGCGCTCCGGTTTGACCTCACCGAGCCCCTTGCGGAAATCGGCGATGGCGCCGCCGAGGTCGCGGCCGACGTTGCGCAGCTTGCCGGTGCCGAAGATCAGCACTGCCAGCACGAGCAGCACGATCCAGTGCGAAAAACTGTTCAGTCCGAGCATGGTGCGGATTCCTGTCATGGATGGGGGTGTGGATACGCCGGCGAAGGCGCGGCTCGCGGATGGCTCGACAGGCCGAGCAACGGCGAGGGCGCGGCGAGGCATTGCAGCGTGCTGTGAGCGCCGGTGGCCTGGGCGGGGCAGCGGTAGTCCAGCGTGGCCACCAGTGCGGGCGTGATCTCCGCGAAGCCGAGCACGGCGCCGCCATGTTCGCGCACGAAGGCTTCGGCGACGGTGCGGCTGGCGAACGGCGCCAGGGTCGGTCCCATCGAACCGGGTAGCGGTTGCCAGGCCACGTAGGAGGCGGTGCGTGCGTCGATGAAGCTGGCGGCGGCGTGGGCGGGTTGCTGCCAGTCGATGCGCGCGCTGTCCTGCACGAACAGTTCCTGCAACGAAGCCTGGTTTTCCGGCTGCAGCACGTAGGCGAAAAAGTCGCGGGTGGAATCGAACACCAGCGGCTTGGCGCGGCCGCTGATCCAAGCCTCGGCGCGCGGGCCGGGCGAGCCGTCCAGGTACATGCCGCACACCGCGCAGGCATCGTCCGGGTGGGTGTCGACGGCGTGGCGTGCGGGTGCGGGATTGCCGCCGCAACCGGTCAGCAGGGCCAGCGCCAGCACGAAGACAGCGCGGCGCAGGTTGGTCATCGGCAAGCAGGGCATGTGCGAACTCCTTCAGATTTCCTTGCGCCGGAACGCGAGCATCGCCCAGGCGAACGGCGCCACCGCCCAGCCCAGCAGCAGCGCGTAGAGCAGGGCTGGCGGATAGACGTGGTGGGCGGTCATGCCGGTCAGCAGGTCGTTGCCGGCGCCGTCGCCCAGCGCGGTGAGGTTGACCAGCCGGAACACGTCGACCGGGTTGAGCAGCAGCAGGTAGGGATACACCGCGCGCTCGACTGGGTTGCCGCCGCTGACCACCAGCAGCGCCAGCAGCGCGAGGTCGAACAGCACCACGCTGGCGAGCCAGCCGATCAGCGCCAGGCCGGCGGCGCGCGACTTGTCGGCAGTCTCCACGCTGATCAGGCAGGCCAGCCCGACGAAACAGGCGCCCAGCAGCGAGGCGCTGAGGATGAAGCGGCCGATCTGCAGCCACGCCTGCAGCGTCTGCGCGGGCGGCTGCATCCACTGCATGATCGCCACCGCCAGGCCGAAGCCGGCCAGCGTGGCCGCGGCCAGCGCGCCGCAGTGGCCGAGGAACTTGCCGGCCACCAGCTGGCCGCGCGAGAGCGGGTAGCTCAGCATCAGCAGCAGGGTGCCGTCGTCGCGCTCGCCGACGATGGCGTCGTAGGCGATCAGCAGGCCGATCAGCGGGATCACGAACGCGCCCAGCGTGGTCAGGCTGGCCAGCGTGGCGTCGAACGAGGTGAAGCCCACGCGTCCGGCTGCCGCACTGCCGAACCAGGCGATGCCCAGCGCCAGCAGCGCGAACAGGATGGTCAGCGCGATGGTCCAGCGGTTGCGGAAGTCGTCGCGGAATTCCTTGGCGGCGACGGTGAGGATCGGGTTCATGCGGCCACCTCCGCGGTGGATGGCGGGCCGGCGCCGAGCCAGTCGTAGAGTTGCGCCAGCGTCGGCTCGCGCACGTCGAGATCGACGATCGCCGGGTCGGCCAGCAGCTCGCGCAGCATGCGCAACTTGCCGGCGCGCGGCACCTGCAGTTCCAGCCGGCCGTCGGGGCGCGCCTGCGGTGACAGCCCGTGCGTTTCGAGGCGCGCGAGCAATTCGCCCGTCGCCAGCTCGCGCGACCGCAGCAACACCTGTGCCGGCAGCGCGGCCTGCTCGCCCAGCGCGTGCAGGCTGCCGGCAGCCAGCAACTTGCCCTGGCGCAGGATCAGCGCGCCGTCGATGTGCGGCTCCAGTTCGGCCAGCAGGTGCGAAGAGACCAGCACGCAGCGGCCGTCCGCGCGCAGCTCGCCGACGATGCGGTACAGCTCGCGGGTGGCCTGCGGGTCGAGGCCGGTGGTCGGTTCGTCCAGCAGCACCAGATCGGGCGAACCCAGCAGCGCCTGCGCGAGGCCAAGGCGCTGGCGCATGCCCTTCGAATATGTGCCGATGCGCCGGTCGGCGGCGTGGGCCAGGCCGACGCGGTCGAGCAGCGTGGCAATTTGTGCGCGTGGTGCCTGCTTCAGTCGCGCCAGGTAGTCGAGCAGTTCGCGGCCGGTGAGGTTGCCGTAGAAGGTGGCGCTCTCGGGCAGGTAGCCGATGCGCCGGCGCAGCGCGTGCGCGCGCCACGGCGACTGGCCGAGCACCTCGAGGCGGCCGCCGCTGGGTGCGATCAGGCCGAGGATCAGCTTGATCAGGGTGGACTTGCCGGCGCCGTTGTGGCCGAGCAGGCCGATCACCCGGCCGCGCGGCACGCAGGCGCTGATGCCGTCGAGCGCGGCGAGCGCGTCGTAGCGCTTGGCCAGCGCCTCGAATTCAATCGCGTGGTTCATGGTCGGGCCGGAAGGAGGAGGAGGGGGCTTTCATCAGCGGGCGGCTGTCCTGCACCGACGGCGGCGTGAACACCGGGAACGCGCGCTGCACGTAGCGCAGCAGCAGCACCGAGGGGCTGGACATCAGGTTGCGCGCGGAGGGGTATTTCCACAGCAGCACGTCGACGCCGTCGTTGGGACGGAACGGCACGTCGCCGATGCCGTCGGCGTCCAGGTCCCAGCCGAGGTAGTCGCTCCAGAAATTGCCGCGGCCGTGCGCCGACCACTCCTGGGCGAGGTTCTGCACGTACTTCACCTGGATGCGGTTGTCCTCGAAATGGTTGCCCCACAAGCGGTTGTTCTCCGAGCCGGCGGTCACGTGGATGCCGATCTGCGAGTCGGCGACGAGGTTGTCGTGGAAGTCGTTGAACTGCGACAGGTAGACGAACAGGCCCTTGCCCTCGGTGCCTTCGACGGTGCCGCCGGTGTCGTCGCGCTGGCCGCTGATGCGGCGCACGCGGTTGCCGGCAATCTCGCTGTGCGCGATGTAGTTGAGCAGGAAGCCGTAGGACTGCTCGTCCTCGGAGCTGTTGCCGATCACCTTCAGGTGGTGCGAGGACATCAGCGCGTAGCCGGCCAGGTTGCCGCGGCTGACGTTGTCCAGCAGCAGGTTGTCCTGGGAATACATGTAGTGGATGCCGTAGCGCACGCCGTGCACCACGTTGCGCGCGATGGTGTTGTGCGGGCTGACGTAGACGTAGATGCCGTCGCGCGAGTCGGCCACGTCGTTGTCCTCGATGGTGCAGCCGGTGTCGTTCCACAGGTGGATGCCGTCGCCGCGGTCGGCCACGCGCAGCGAGCGCATGCCGCGCACCACGTTGTGCGCCACGCGCACGTTGGCGGCGCCGTCGAGGTAGACGCCGAACAGGCTTTCCTCGATGCGGTTGCCCTCGAGCGTGACCTCGCGCGCCGTGCGCTCGACGAAGATGCCAGCGTTCATCGCGGTGAGGTCGGTGCCGCTGTGGCGCGCGGTGAGGCCGCGCACGGTGACGTTGGTGGCGGCGATGCGCACGACGTCGCCTGAGCCGCCGCCATCGAGGATCGCGCCGGGCTCACCGAGCAGGGTGATGGGTTTGTCCAGCTTGAGGTGCACCGCGTGTACGCCGGCTGGCACGCGGACGGTGGCGCCCGGCGCCGCGTCGGCCACGGCCTGTTCCAGCGGCTCGCGCGCGTGCGCCGGCGTCGCCAGCAGCAGCGCCAGCGCGAGGACGGCAAGGAGACGGAGCATGGCCATGGCAGCAGCGGACGACCCGGCCGTGCCGCCGCGCTTGCGGCGCGGCGGCACGGCGCGGCTCAGGCCTCGACCAGCATCCGCCCGCTCATCTCCATGTGCATCGCATGGCAGAAGAACGTGCAGTAGTACCAGAACACCCCCGCCTTGTCGGCGGTGAAGGTGGCCGAGGCGGTGGCGCCGGGGCTGATCTCCATGTTGATGCCGTAGTTGACGATGCAGAAGCCGTGGCTGACGTCCTCCACCGCGTCGATGTTGGTCACCACCACGGTCACCTCGTCGCCCTTCTTCACCTTGAAGCTGCCCATGCTGAAGATCGGCGCGGCCGAGGTCATGTACACGAACACCTTGCGGCCTTCGCGGATGACCTTGCTGTCGGACAGCACGTTGACGCCGTGCTTCTTCGCCATCGCCACCGTCTCGGCGAAGAACGGGTCGTCGCGGTCCCAGCTCTTCTTGACCTTGTCGATCAGCTGCCGGCGGTGCAGCAGGATCACGTCGTGCGGTTCGGCGTAGACCGGGCCGTCGGCGACCAGCTTCATGGTCTCGCCGGAGATGTCGATGAGCTGGTCGTTGTCCGGATGCAGCGGGCCGGTGGGCAGGAAGCGGTCCTTGGAGAACTTGTTCAGCGACACCAGCCACTTGCCGTCGGCGTCGCGCGTCTCGCCCATCGAGGTATGGCAGTGCCCGGGCTGGTAGGCCACGTCGATCTTCTGGCGCAGGTAGGCGACCTTCTTGCCGTCGTGGGCGGCGATCGCGTCGGCGATGTTCCACTTGGCGATCTGGCTGTCGATGAACAGCGTGGTGTAGGCGTTGCCGCGACCATCATAGGCGGTGTGCAACGGACCCAGGCCCAGTTCGGGCTCGGCCACCACCGTATCGCGCGGGTCCTTGAGCTTGCCGGCGAAGCAGTCGTCGATGCGGCTCCACTCCATCACGGTGACGGTGGGCGAGAGCTTGCCGTTGGCCACCACGTACTTGCCGTCGGGGCTGGCGTTGATGCCGTGCGGGTTCTTCGGGATCGGGATGTACAGGGTGAACGCGGAGCCGTGGCGGCCGTCCAGCACCGGCACCTTGGAACCGCCGATGGTCTTGAACTTGCCCTGCTTCACCGCCTCCTCGATGCGCGCTATGTTGAACACCACCACCCAGTCGCGCTCGGCCTGCATCGTGCTGGGCAGGTCCACGCCTTTCTCGCTGTTGTAGCAGGTGGAGATGGCGTACTTGCCGGCGTAGTCGGCCTCGGTGTTGTCCAGGTTGCCGTCCACCAGCACCTGCCAGGCGACCTCCATGGTGTCGCCGTCGAGCGCGCTGAACATGGTCTGGTACTTGTTCGGATCGTCCAGGTCGCGCCCGTCGTTCGGCGCCGGGACCAGGAACTCGCCGTTGGCGAACACGTAGCCGGTGCGCGGCGCGCGCTGCACGCGCAGGCCGTGGATCGCCTGCACGTTGGGCACGTCGGTGATGCGGTCGGTGCGCATCACGTCGCAGCGGATGCGCGCGACGCGGGTGTGCGCCTTGTCGTTGATGAAGATGTAGCGGCCGTCGTAGTGGCCGTCGGTCTGGCTCATGTGCGGGTGGTGGCAGTCGCCGCCGGGCGGGAAGTTCGGCCCGAGCACGCGCTTGCTCTCGTTGGTGACGCCCCAGCCGATGGTGAAGTCGGGGTTGAACACCGGGATGCGCATCAGCTCGCGCATCGAGGGCACGCCGACCAGGCGCACCTCGCCGGACTGGCCGCCGCTCCAGAAGCCGTAGTACTCGTCGAGCTGGCCGGGCGGCACGTGGTCGGAGGCCGCTTCGTGCTCGCCGTGCCCGCGCTGGCGCTCGCCATCGTGCCCGGCGGCGCCACCTTCCGCGCCACCGTGGTCCCCCTTGCGACCGCAGCCCGCCAACGCCAGTCCCGCCGCACCGGCCAGGCCGACCAGCGCGCTGTTCTTCATGAAGTTGCGACGCGCGGGGTCGGCGCCTTCCGCGTTCGCTTCGGGTTTGTTCTTCGATTCGTCGTGCATGGCTTCCATCCGCAGAGGCAGGTGACGTGGGGGATCAGTCGGCGACGGGCGCCGGCTCCCGGGTTTCCGGCGCGTTCGCCGGGGTAATCAGCGCGATCGGCGTGGGCAACGGCCGCGCGGCGCGTTCGCGCTTCTTGCGTTGCTGTACCACCGGCGGGCACTTGTGGTCGTTGACGCGGGTGACCTGGCAATCCAGGCAGTAGTGGCATTCGTTGAAGTCGATGCGGCCATCCGCATGGATCGCCTTGACCTCGCACTCGTTGGCGCAGACCTGGCAGGGGCTGCCGCACTCGGGGCGTCGGCGCAGCCATTCGAACAATCGCCAGCGTCCGGACACGGCCAGTCCGGCACCCAGCGGGCAGACATAGCGGCAATAGAACTTGTGGTTGAACGCGGATACGCCGATCAGCAGCACCGCGTAGAGCACGTAGCTCCACGAGCGCGCGAAGTGCAGGGTGAACGTGGTCTTGAACGGCTCGATCTCGGCGTAGTGCTCGGCCGTGTTGAGCGACTGCAGCGACATGCCGAACAGCACCAGCAGGATGACGTACTTCAGCGCCCACAGCCGCTCGTGCACCGCCCGCGGGAACTCGAACTGCGGCACGTGCAATCGCTTGGCCGCGTTGTTCACCAGCACCTGCAGCGCACCGAACGGGCACAGCCATCCGCAGTAAACGCCGCGCCCGAGCAGCAGCAGGGTGGCGGCGACGAATACCCACAGGATGAAGATCAGCGGGTCCATCAGGAAGGTTTCCCAATGGAAACCGTGCAGCAGCGACTGGATGAAGGTGAAGATGTTCACCACCGACAACTGCGCCAGCCCGTACCAGCCGATGAACACCAGGGTGTAGATCAGGAAACCGGTGCGCACCCGTTCGAGCAGCACGGGCCGCGTCACCAGCCAGTCCTGGAACAGCAGGATCAGCGTCAGCACGGTCAGCCCCGCCAGCAGCACGGCGATGTCGATGCGCCGGCCGTACCAGATCTTCTGCCACAGTGCGGCGTCGGCCGGCAGTGCATCGGACTGCGAGTCGGTGCTGCTCTCCGGTCGGGTGGTGTAGACCGCCGGCATGCGGTAGTCGCGGGTGAAGGTGTGGTAGATGCTCTGCAGCGGGCCGACCTGGCGGTTCACCATCAGCTGCAGCGTCCACGGCCGGGTCGCGTCGAAGCCGCTGCCGCCGTGGCGCACGATGAAGATCGCCTGCTCGGCGAAGTCGGGCTTGCCGCGCAGCGGGGTGTCATTCAACTGCACCAGGTCGGTGTCCTTGAACAGCACCAGCTTGCCATCCTGCAGCACGTGCACGCGGTCGAAGATGCCGCCGCGCACGTAGCCCACGCCCTTGAATGAGTAGATGCCGTTGGCCATCACCGCGATCGCCGAATCGCCGGGCTTGAGCTGCCTCATCAGGTCGGCGTGGGCGCTGGTGCCGAGCAGGTTGCGGCCCACCGTGGGCGGGGTGACGTCGGCGAAGTACAGGTCGATGAAGACATCGCCTTCGTGGCCTGGCGCCGGCGCGGTGGGATCGTCGACCAGGCCGCTCTCCGGCTGGCCCTTGAAGGCGTCAGTGATCGCCTGGCGCTTGAGCTGCAGGTGGCCGATCGCGCCGTTGCCGGTCAGCGTGTCCCAGTCGGCCGGCTGGTAGTAGTCGGCGCGCACGGCAGCGGCCCTGGCGTCGGTCTCGGTGGCGCCGGCGATCAGCTTGCGCGAGGCGGCCACCTTCAGTGCCGAGTTCATGATCGTCTCGTTGACCACCATCGAGGTCACCGTGGCGCTGCTGATCGCGTCGATGCGCACGCTGCCGCTGGCGCCGCCGCCGACCACGATCTGGTCGTCCACGCGATGGCCGATGTAGCGCGCCACGAAGTCGTACAGCTTCTGCACCGGAATGCCGACCAGCAGGATCGGCTCGTGCTGCTCCAGCACGCGTGCGTCGCGGATGCTGCCGTCGGTGCCGATCGACACCAGCAGGTTGATCGGCGCGCCCGAGTACGCCGGCACCGGCGCCACCATCACCGTCTCGAACACGTAGCCGATGATCTTGTCGCCCTGGTACACCGCGGCCGCCGGCGGCGTGCCCTCGATGTCGCCGTAGCGGGTGGCCTGCGGAAACACCTCGTGCAACTGCGGGTGCTTCGCGTCGATGCCGGCCAGCGCGGCCGGTGCCAGCAACAACAGGCACAGCGCCAGCAGCAGGCGGGTGACGAGCGGGCGTGGCATGCGCATCACACGCGCTCCGCCGTGCCGGCGATCAGCGGCAGGTCGCGCGAGCGCCAACGCTGCCCGCCCGTGCGCGAGAACGCCAGCCACTGCTGATCCTGCACGTCCATCAGTGCAGACAGGCGCGGCAGCTCCAGCGAGAACGCCGCCGTGCTCATGCCGTCGGCCAGCACCGAGCGCTGCGCCATCACGGTGACGCTGGAATAGCTTTGCGGCGACCAGCCGGTGCGCGGGTTGACGATGTGGAACAACCGCCGGTCGGCGGAGAAGAACACGCGGTAATTGCCCGACGTGGACAGCGCCGCGTTGCGCAGCTGCAGTACCGCCGCCACGCGGCTGACGTCGCGCGGATCGACGATGCCGACGTTCCAGTGCCGCTCGGGGTCGTTGCCGCAGATCGCGTGGATGTCGCCACCGGCGTCGATCAGGCCGTACTCGATGCCGGCGCCGCGCAGCGCGGCGATGCCCTGGTCGACCACGTGGCCCTTGGCGATGCCGTCCAGGGTGATCGCCATGCCCGGGCGCAGCAGCCGCGCGCCGCGCGCATCGAGGGCGAGGTCGCGGTAGCCGACCAGCGCGTCGCGGCTTTCGGCCACGCGCTGCTCGTGTGCGTCGGTGGCCGCCGTGCCGCGCAGCGTTTCGAAGTAGCGCAGCACCGGCAGCACGGTCGGATCGAACGCGCCGTCGGTCAGCCGCGACAGCGACAGCGCCTGGCGCAGCACCGCGTCCAGCTGCGCGGGCACCTGCGCCAGCCGGCCGTCGCGGTTCAACCGCGCCAGCGGGCTGGCCGGGTCGAAGCGGGTCAGCTGCGCGGCAGTCGCGGCCATGCGCGCGAACGCCGCCTCGATCGCCACGCCGGTGGCTTGCACGTCGTCGGCCAGGCAGGTCACCGCCACCGAGGTCTGCATCAGCGTGCGCTCGCGGCGCACCTGCCACAGGTTCTGCTTGCGCTTGAGCACCGCCCAGCCGCCGCCGGCCAGCAGGCCGCCGGCAATGGCGAGCTGGCCGGCCTGCTTCAGCCAGCGCCGGCGGTCGGGCGAACGCAGGTCATCGGAAGCGGAGGGACGGTGCATGGGATGTCTCCCGGGATGAGTGATTGAACGCGTGCGGCGAGCGAGGTCAGGCCATGGCAGCCACGCGTGGCGGCGGCTCGGTGACGACGGCATCGTGCTCGGCATCGCGCACGCCAAGGCGCCGCTGCAAGGCGGGGCTGGTGGTCGTGTACTGCAGGTTCACCTTGTCGCCGGGGTGCAGGTGCGCGTGCACGGCGAACGCGCACAGCGCGCTCTCATGGAAGCCCGACAGGATCAGCTTCTTCTTGCCCGGGTAGGTGTTGATGTCGCCCACCGCGAAGATGCCGGGCACCGAGGTCTGGAAGGTCGCCGGGTCCACCACCAGTTGCTGGCGTTCCAGCGCCAGCCCCCACTCGGCGATCGGCCCCAATGCCGGATGCAGGCCCCAGAACACCAGCAGGTGCGAGGCCCCGATGCGCTGGACCATGCCGCTGCGCATGCGCACGCGGACCTGCGCCAGTGCGTCGTTCGCCGTTTCCACGCCGACGATGTCGCCCTCGCAGAACTGCATGCGCCCCTCGTCGCACAAGGCCTGCATGCGGGCCACGCTGGCCGGCGCCGCGCGGAAGGTCGACGAGCGGTGCACCAGCACCACGCTGCGCGCGCGCTCGACCAGCTCCAGCGCCCAGTCCAGTGCCGCGTCGCCGCCGCCGGCGATCACGATGTCCTGGTCGTCGAACAGCGCCGGCCGGGTCACCTTGTAGTGCAGCGTGCGGCCCACCAGCGGCGCGGCTTCCGGCAGGTTCAGCGTGCGCGGTGCGAACGCGCCCAGGCCACCGGCGATGATCACCGCGCCTGCGTCGAACGCCAGCCCGCCGCTGGTCTGCAGGCGGAAGCGACCGTCCTGCATGCGCTCCAGCGTGGTGACGGTGTGGCCCAGGTGGAACTGCGGCGCGAACGGCCGGATCTGCTGCTGCAGCCGCTCGATCAACTCGCGCCCGCTGCATGTCGGCACCGCCGGAATGTCGTAGATCGGCTTGTCCGGGTACAACTCGATGCACTGGCCGCCGGCCTGCGGCACCGAATCGATCACCTGCGCGCCGAGCCCGAGCAGACCCAGCTCGAAAACCTGGAACAGGCCGACCGGACCTGCGCCGATGATGACGGTGTCGCAACTGATCATGAACCGGATCCGCCGTGTGAACGGTGCGGATCATGCGCGTGTGCGGGCGCGATACCTTTGACTTCGGTCAGATTCGGCCGGATGGTTCATGTGGTCGAATGACGCATGGGCGCAGCCGCGATTACCGACCGCGTCCCGCTCTGCCGCACGGCGGTCACCCGGCGGATCGCAGACCAACCCGTGGACGGCCGCCGGACGGCGACTGCGCGTGTCTGCGGTGGCCGACAACGGCATGAGCATGGCCGAGGAAGTGCGCCGCACCAGGCCGGTCGGCAAGGGCGCCGGTCCTGGCCTTGGCACCATCTCCGGTTTCCCCGTGCAGTCCCGCGGCCTGGCCAGCATCGACAGCCAGCCAGCCCGGCCGGCTTGCGATGATTCATCACGGCGGCGGATCGGCGAGCGCTGGCGGTGCGCAATCAGCGGTGGCAGCAAGCCGTGCTCTTGCGCGACGGTTGATGGCGACCGTGCATCACGCCGATGACACCTTGCCGCCCGCGTTCGGTGCGGTACTGAGTGCGCCCTTGGCGATCACCGGACCGGTCGGCTGGCCGGTGGGTGAGCCCTCCGTCGGTTCCACCGAAACGGCAAGCGTGACCGTCGGCCCAAGGCGTGCCACCAGGGTCGCATCGAGGATCAGAGTGGTGGCGCGGTCGCGCGCGATCATGCCGACGGAAATCGGTTTGCCGCCCGCCGGAATCAGCCACAGTTCGGGTGCACGGCCTGGCTCGAACGCGATCGGCGTGGCCGGCACCACCACCATGTGCGCGTGCTGCGGATCGACCGTGGCGGTCCAGCCGGTGCTGCCGTTGTCCTGCTGGATGGTGGCGGCCATGTAGGCGACCATGGTCGCCGCGGGTGTCGGTGGCTTGCGCGGCAATGCGACGACCACCAGCAGGGCGACAGCGATGGCGCTGGCGCCGATGCCAAGCCAGTGCCAGAGCGGCAGGTTGTTCCACAGCTTCCCGGGCGGCTGCGCGCGGGTCGGCGCATTCAGCTGCAGCGCATGCTGGATACGGGCCCACACGTAGGGAGCGGGCGCCACTTCGGTCACGCTGTCGGCCAGCGGGATCAGCCGGCGCTGCCACAGTGCCACCGCGGTGGCGGCTTCATCGGAAGCCAGCACTTCGCGCGCCACGTCGGCGCGTGTGTCGGCATCCAGCACGCCAAGCACGTATTCGGCGTAGCGCAGGTTGTGGTTGCCGTCGTCGGTGGGGTTGTTCATGAGTCCAGGCACGTGCGGAGTTGCATCAGGCTGCGGCGAATCCAGCTTTTCATGGTTCCCAGCGGCACCTTGCAGCGTGTCGCCAATTCGTTATACGTAGCGCCGGTGAAAAAGGCTTCACGCACCGAGCTCTGCTGCTGCGGCTCCAGTTCGCCCAGACAGTGCTGCAGTCGCCGGTACTCCTGGCCGGTCTGGGCGTCGGCGGCGGGTGTGGGCTGTTCGTCGACCATCTCGTCCAGACGGGACGGATCATCCATCAGTTGCTCGCGATGCTGGCGCAGGCGGTCGATCGCCTTGTTCCGCGACAACGTGACCAGCCAGGTGATCGCGCTGGCCTTCGACGCATCGAAGCTGGCGGCGCGCCGCCACACTGTGGTGTAGGTTTCCTGCAGCACCTCTTCGGCTTCGCCCCGATCGCGCAGCATGCGCAGGCAGACGCCGAACAATCTGGACGAAGTGCGCTTGTACAGCTCGGCGAATGCCTTCTGATCATGGCTTCCGGATTGCTGCAACAGGCGGTTCAACTCGTCTCGCTCGGCGGGGCTGCTGGCACTCATGGTTGAATCATCCTGTGGTCCGTATTTCAGCGGCGAGCCAGCTGACGCGGGTCATGGCGACGCCGATTTGCCAATGAGTGGGGACGCCCCACTCGTTGGCGCACGTGCGCATACGTGACGCCGGTGCGGATGGATGCATCAGGAACCAGATCCGGCCCCCGCGAGGCTGCATGGGCCGGCGAAAGAAAGTTTGCATCTTTTGCGCGGCATTACTCGTACCTCTTCTTACATGCGCATACCGCGCTGTCTGCGAGGGGAGTTTCAATGCGTACGAATGACAAGACCCGGTTCGCCGGGCTGATCGGCCTGGCACTGGGTGGCTGCATGCTTTCCGCGGTGGCCACGGCCGCTGGCACGGATGCCGGCCCGACCACGAGCAACAAGCTGCTGCTGACCGGCGGCGTGTCCCAACTCGAAGGCGCGGCGGGCGGCGGCCTCACGCCGTGGGCGGTAATCGGCGGTTACGGAACGCGCGACGAGATTGGCGCCAATGCGTTCTACACGCGGGTGAACCTGCCGGACTATCACGTGGATACGGCGGGTGCGATGGTCGGCCTGTACAACCGGGTCGAACTGTCGTTCGCGCGGCAGCGCTTCGATACCGAGAAGGTCGGTGCGGCGCTGGGACTGGGTGAGGGTTTCACCTTTCGGCAGGACGTCGTCGGGGTGAAGGTGCGATTGTTTGGCGATGTCGTGCTCGACCAGGGCAGCTGGCTGCCGCAGGTTTCGGTCGGTGCGCAATACAAGAAGAACAATCAGGACGGCGTGGTCAAGTTTGTCGGCGCGAAGCGCTCGCAGGGCACTGATTACTACATCAGCGCGACCAAGCTGTTCCTCGGCCAGAGCCTGCTGGTCGATGGCACGGTGCGTTTCACCAAGGCCAACCAGATCGGCATCCTCGGTTTCGGCGGCGACCTCAACAACTCCTACAAGCCGGAGTTCGAGGCCTCGGTGGCCTATCTGCTGAGCCGGCACTGGGCGATCGGCGCGGAATACCGGCAGAAGCCGAACAACCTCGGCATCGCCAGGGAGGACGACTGGTACGACGCCTTTGTGGCATGGGCGCCGAGCAAGCATGTCTCGCTCACCCTGGCCTACGCCGACCTCGGCAACATCGTGATCAAGGATCGGCAGCGCGGCCTGTATGCCTCGGTGCAGGTCGGTTTCTGAGCCACTTCGCGCCTTCCTTGTCGCCACTTTTTCCCCACCGGGAGCACCCCATGTACAAGCACTATTTCCAGCTCGCCACGCTTGCCGCCGCCGTCATGCTCAGCCAGAGCATCTTGGCGCAGGACACCGCGCCGATGCCGCCGCAGTCCGCGGCAATGGCCGCCAGCGCACCGCGCGATCCGGCACTCAAGCCGGTATTCGACCAGTTCGGCGGCAAGCCGGGCCTGGTCACGCTGATGAACGACTTCATGGACAACCTGATGGCGGACGCGCGCACGCGACCGTACTTCGCCGATAGCGACCGCGAGCACATCAAGGCGGAGCTGGTCGACCAGTTCTGCGTGATCCTCGATGGGCCGTGCACGTATACCGGCAAGGACATGGTCAAGGTGCATCGCAGCCTCGGCATCAACCGCGCAGCGTTCAATGCGCTGGTCGAGGATCTGCAGACGGCGATGGACAAGAACAATGTGCCGTTCCGCGCGCAGAACAAGTTGCTGGCGAAACTGGCGCCGATGCATCCGGCGGTGATCACCAGATAGCCGTCCATCCGGATGGCTCCGCACGCAAAGCCGTGCTTGCGCAGGACGTCATCCGGCAGTGACCGGATGACGCTGCTGGATCGAAAGACCTCAGGGGGTCGCATGTACACGTATCGCATGGGTTGGATAGGCGCGCTGCTGTTGCTCGGCGCGTGCAGCATGGCGCCACCGCGCCCGCACGCCAGCGTGCCGACGCTCGCGCCGCGGACGCAAGCGCAGCCGATGCCGGCAGTCGCGCCGGCACCGGTGTTGCCAGCAGCGGCGCCGGTGGCTGCATCGCCCGCGCCTGCGGCAACGATGGCGCCGGTGCCGGCGGCCCGGCCAGCGCACACGGCGGTGACCCATCGTCCCGCGCCGAAGCCGGCGCCGGCGAACAAGGTCGCCGCGACGGCGCTGGCCGCACCGGCGCCAGCGACGCTGCAAGTCAGCGGGCACGTGGATCTGGCCGCCGCGCGCGGCCAGCAGGTCGACGCGGGCGAACAGTCCGACACGCTGGTGTATTTCGTCGCCGACAAGGGTGGCAGCCGCGCCAGGCCGGGGCGCTACACGGTGTATACGCACAATCGGGAGTTCAGCCCCGAGGCGCTGGCGGTGCCGCTGGGCAGCACGGTGACCTTCGTCAACCTGGACGACGTGCGCCACAACGTTTTCTCGGTGACGCCCGGTGCCGCCTTTGATCTGGGCTACCAGGCTTCCGGCGAGAAGGCCGACCACGCGTTTCGCCGGGCCGGCATCGTGCTGGTCAGCTGCAACGTCCATCATTCGATGGAGCTGGACGTGCTGGTGGTGCCTTCCGCCTACGTGGTCAGGGTGGGCGCGGACGGCAACTTCACCCTGACCGGATTGCCGGCAGGACCGGGCACGCTGCACTTCTGGAACCCGCGTGCGCAACCGCTCAGCCAGAAGCTGATCCTGCCGGCGAGCGCGGCGGTGCGCCAGCGGATCGTGGTGACCAGGCCGCGCCTGACCACCGCCCTCCATGCCGTGTCGACGCCATGAAGCCGGCAACGCGATTCCTGCTGCTCGGAACGGGTGCCGTGCTGCTGCTTGCGGTGACGGCGGTCGCCGGAATCCTGTGGCAAGTCGAGCATGCCACGCGTGGCCATGCGCTTGATCAGCTGCGCGTGGCGTCAACGGTGGAGCGCGAGCTGGAAGCGAACCGTCTCAGCGAATTGCAGTTGCGCGCCGACCTGCTGGCCCAGGATCCGGCCTTTGTCGACTACGTGGCGCAGTCGCTGATTCCGAACCCGCAACTGGGCGGCACGGTGGACAGCGCGTCGATCAGCGACCTGCTGAAGGATCGCCGCCGTGGCTACGACATCGCCGTGGTGCTCGATCTGCAAGGCCGCCCGGTGGCGGCATCCGGCATCCTGTTGAAAGACCACGCCAGCATCCAGCGTGATCCGCTGGTCAGCGCCGCGATCAGCCAACGGCAGGCGCAGCAGGGCGTATGGGTGGATCACGGTCAGCTGTACTGGGTATCGGTCAGCCCGCTGCTGCGCGGTGGTGCCTTGCAAGGTTTGCTGCTTGCCGCCAGCCACGTTGACGATGCGTTTGCCACCGCCATCAGCCGCATCGCGCATGTCGACGTGGCCTTGCTGATGCAGCCGGCGCCGGGTTCGGCGCTTCCGCCATCGACGGGTCTGGGCTGGACCGGCACGGCGCTGTCCGTGCAACTTGCCAGCGTGCTGGCGGTGAGCGACAGCAGGGGCGAGGCGCTGACCCTGAGCGATGATCAGCATGCGGCCACCGCCTGGGTGACACCGCTGAAGGCGTCCGGTGGACGCGCCGCACTGGTGGCTATCGGTCCCGACCAAGTCGGCGGTCTGGCCAATCCCGCGGCGCTGCCAGGGCTGGCCGGAGTGGTCGGGCTCGCACTGTATGCGTTGCTGCTGGTGTTGCTGCAATGGTGGCGTACGTGGCTGCCTCTGCAGCGCATGCTGGCGGTGCTCGAACTGGCCGGTCACGGCGACCAGCACCTCACCATTCGCATCCGCGGCAGCGCCATCGTCAGGCGTTTACGCGAAGGCATCAATCCGTTGCTGCACCGCGCGCGTCAGCCGTAGGCGATGGTTCCGGCACCGGGCGCAAGGTCAGCGTGTGGCTGGCGGCGCCCGGCAACAGCGGGGTCGGCCTGCCGTTGGCCCAGTGCGCGTGACCCGCGCCGAAATACGGCGACAGCGGGTGGTCGCTCTGGCCGCCGGGCATGTTGAGGATGGCGTCGGCCTCGTGGCCGGGCGCGACGTCCAGGTGTTCGGATGCGCCGAAGCCGGGCGCGGCGACGTGGGGCATGTTGTTGTCGCCCGGGATCGGCTGGTCGGGCATGTCGATGTGGCGGCCCAGCCAGCGCGGCAACGCGGCGGACAGCGGGTGGCGGATGTCGGCGCGGTTGCGCTCGCCCCAGCTGCGTGCGGCGAGGCCACCGGGTTGCCGGCCCAGTTCGGTCGTCACCTGTTTCGCGGCGTCGACGAGCAGGGCGTGCCAGTCGGGATATCGCGGGTCGAGCAGTTGCGGCGGCCGCGCGTGGATCAGCGTCCACACGGCCGCCTCGGCACTGTTTTCGCCGGGCCAGCTGAAGTCCGCGTAGCGCTGCTTCACGCGGGCGGCGAACGGTGCCAGCACGGCCTCGCTGACCTGGTTGCGGAACGCGCGCACCAGCCGATAGTCGACGCTGTCCACCGCGGCGCGACCGCGCCAGGTCGCGGTGAGCTGGCGCAGTTGCTGCAGCGCCGGGTCGGTGCTGCCGGCCAGGGTGTGCTGCAGCAGGCGCTGCCAGCGCGTGAGGAACACCGCGCGGTTGTCCAGCTGGATGTCGAGCAGGTTGCCCGGGGTGAAACTGGGGCGGGCGCGCAGGTCGTCGCGGATCTGCTGGGCGCGCGCGCCGAGGTCGTGGCCGCCGTTGCCGAGCAGGCCCAGCGCGTCGCCGTCGACGGTGCGGTTGTTGGCCGTCCACAGCCGGCCATCGGCGGGATTCTCGATGCGCGGGTAGCGCTCGGCTGCGGCCCAGCCCTGCCAGCCGCTGCCCGGTTTCGACCAGTCCGACGGCAGCAGCGGGTCGATCCCCGCGCGCACGGGGATGCTGTTGCCGGCGAGGGTCCAGCCGATGTTGCCGTGGCTGTCGGCGACCAGCAGGTTCTGCGGCGGCATGCCAAGCCGCGGCGCCAGCTGCAAGGCCGCGGCCACGTCGGGCGCACGCTCCAGTTGCATCAGGTCGAGGCTGTAGCCGTGCGGACGGCCTCCGATCCATGCCAGCGCCAGCGGCGTGCCGTCGGTGTCGGTGGCCATGATCGGGCCCCAGCGGGTGTCATTGACCTGGAGGATGGTGTCCGGCTGGCCCTTGACCTGGATGTGCTCGTCGTGGCGTTCGATGCTGGCCCAGCCCTCCGGCGTCTTGTAGCGCGTGGGATCGGCGCGGTCGCGCCGCACGCGCACCCAGTCCTGCCAGTCGCCGTAGCTGTTGGTGAAGCCCCAGGCGATCTGGCCGTTGGAGCCGACGATGATCGCCGGGGTACCGGGCAGGCTGACGCCGTTGACGTCGCGCTGGCCGTGCGGTGCGCTGGCGTCGGGATAGCGCAGGCGGGTGCGGAACCAGATGTTCGGCACGCGCAGGCCCAGGTGCATGTCGTTGGCCAGCATCGCCGCGCCGTTGCCGGTGAGCGTGCCGGCCACGGCGAAGTTGTTGCTGCCGGGGCGCGGTGCATCCAGTGCCGGCGCCAGCGTGGCGGCCAGCGCCGTCGACGCTGCAGTCGGTGCGAGCGGGCGCAGGTCGAACACGCTGGCGGCGGGCAGCACCGGCGTGCGCGACAGCCGGCCGCTCAGCGGCGCCTCCCAGTCGGGATCGGGCGCGAGCAGGAAATCCACCAGCGAACCGGGCAGCACCGCGCGCATCTGCGCCATGCGCAGCTCGCGTTCGTTGCGGCCGTCGCTGTTGAGGTCCAGGTACATCGCGGCGATCACCAGCGCGCTGTCTTCCGAGCGCCACGGTTGCGGCTGGCTGCCCAGCAGCAGGTATTCCCATGGCCGCACCCGCAGGTCGGCCAGGCCGGCGTTGACGCCGTCGCGATAGCGGTCGAGTTCGTGCTTCGCGGCGGGAGCCATCTGCGCATAGGCAGCCTCGACCACGGCGCGCAGCCGATGGCGACGGTGGTTGAGGTCGACCTTCAGCGCAGCCGGCCCGACCAGCGCGGACAGTTCGCCGGCGCTCATGCGGCGCATCAAGTCCATCGCGAAGAAGCGCTCCTGCGCATGCACGTAACCCAGTGCATAGCTGATGTCGGTGCGATTCTTCCCCTCGATGGTGACCGTGCCCAGCGCATCGCGACGGATGCTGACCGCAGCGGACAGGCCGGTGGCCTGGCGCGTGCCGTCGAGCCGGGCACGGCTGCCGGCGAACAGGTACCAGCCGACGAGGAAGGCGGCCAGCAGCAGCGCCAGCAGGCTCGGCAGCGCAATGCGCAGGATGCGGCGACGACGCGTCGTCATGGCTTGGCGAACACCGCGAAGATGCCCGCATACGGCTTGACCATGAAGGCCGGAGCGCCGGCATAGCCTTCGCCGTCCACGTACAGCTGCGAGATGCTGCCATCGAGGTACAGCGCGTCGCGGCAGCCCAGCTTGTCGCGGAACAGACGTCCAAACGTATGGAAGTTCACCGGCGCCTCGCTCACGGCAAAGACCACTTCGGTCGGGGTTTTCACGCAGACGCCGCTGCGCCATTTCAGGCTGGACGAATCGTCGACGAACTGCTCGTTGAGCTTGCCGTCGATCAGCAGCATCGGGCCGGACTGGGTGGCCCACTTCGCGCTCTTGCCGTCGGCCTTGAACGCGGCGCTGGTGCGCACCGCGGCGTGGCCGTCCGGATACACCGCGAACACGCCGTTCGGCAGCAGCGAGAAATTGCCCGAGGCCGGGTTGCCGTGGGCCAGGTTCAGCGGCACCACGGTCTTGCCGTTTTCCACATACAGGCCGAGCGGCGCGAACTTGTGGTCGTAGATGCCGGCGTTGGCGGCGAACAGCAGGTGCCGGCCGTGCTGCTCGCCCCATTGGCGCAGCGTCTCGATGCTGCTGAAGGGCTGGCCGCTCTGCGGGTCGCGCCAGTGCAGGGACAGGCTCTCGAGCCTGAGATCGACGTGCACGATCCGGTAGTTCTGTCCTTCGAAGGCGATCTCGCCGCTGGCCAGTGCCTGCGCCGTGGGCGCGCAACCGGGCGCGCCGAGCAGCAGCAACACGGGCAACAGCGCGCGCTGCCATCGGGAATGGCGGGGGCGGGGGTGGAGCGGGGAAGAAGAAGCCATGCGTCGATGGTCGCCGCCCTGCGTTGCGCGTGCAAGTCCGCCGCCTGCGCCGAGGCCCGGCTGCCGTTAAACTTGCGCTTTTCCCCGGTGCCCGCCCATGCCCTATACGCCGATAGTGGCAACCCTCGGTTACGTGTTGTCGCCCGATCGCAGCGAAGTGCTGATGATCCATCGCAACGCCCGCCCGGACGACCAGCACCTGGGCAAGTACAACGGCCTGGGCGGCAAGATGGAACCGGGCGAGGACATCGCCGCCTGCATGCAGCGCGAGATCCTGGAGGAGGCCGGCATCACCTGCGAGTCGATGCAGTTGCGCGGCACGCTGAACTGGCCCGGCTTCGGCAAGCATGGCGAGGACTGGCTCGGCTTCATCTTCGTGATCGACCGCTACGCGGGCACGCCGTTCATGGTCAATCCCGAAGGCACGCTGGAATGGGTCGCACTGGAGCGCCTGCTGACCCTGCCGATGTGGGAAGGCGACCGCCACTTCCTGCCGCTGGTGTTCGACGCCGACCCGCGCCCGTTCCACGGCGTGATGCCGTACCGGGACGGCCGCATGCAGTCGTGGTCGTACACCCGGCTGTGAGCGCGGAACCGGTCATCCGCATCGTCGCCGCGGTGCTCCGCGACACGGCCGGACGCAGCCTGCTGGTGCGCAAGCACGGCGCCACGGTGTTCCAGCAACCCGGCGGCAAGCGCGACCCGGACGACCTCGACGAACTGGCCACGCTGGCCCGCGAGCTGCGCGAGGAACTGGGTTGCGAACTGCTGCGCGACTCGGCCCGCCTGCTGTGCCATTGCCGCGCGCCGGCGGCCAACGAGCCCGGCCACGTGGTCGAGGCGGCCGTCTACGCGGTGGCAGTGCGCGGCGCGATCACGGCCCAGGCCGAGATCGCCGAACTGCGCTGGATCGATCCGGCCCGGCCCGACGTGCCGGTGGCCCAACTCAGCCGTGAACACATCCTGCCGCTGTTGTGAGCCTGCTTCTTGCACGGGTAAGGCCGGGCGCGCCGCCTTGCTCCCTCCCCTGCGTGCAGGGCAGGGCCGGGGGTGGGGCCGCTCTTCGCCGCAAAGTCAAAAGCCACCCCCTCCTGACCTCCCCCAGCTGCGCAGGGGGAGGGATCGAGCGTGCGGTTTTGCTCCTGCCCTGTCATGCAGGAGATGAGCACGAATGCGCCGCCTTGCTCCCTCCCCTGCGTGCAGGAGAGGGTTGGGGTGGGGTCGCTCTTCAGGGCTTGAACGCCGCAAACGTCCCGTATGGCTTCAGCTGCGCATCGATCGCCTTGGGATCGCCCACGATCACGATGCTCTGGTCCTTCGCGGCGAAATACTTGCGGCCCATCGCCTGCACTTGCGCGGCGGTGACCTTGTTCGCCTCGGCCACGTAGCTGCCCAGGAAACTCGGCGGCAGGCCGTCCACCCAGTAGTTCGCCAGCGTGCCGGTCAGCGAGCCCTGGATCTGGTTGCGCAGCAGGTAGATGCCGCCGACCAGGCGCTTGGCGCCGTTGAGTTCTTCCGCGCTGGCCGGCTGGCTGGCCATGCTGTCGAACAATTTGGACAGTTCGGCCAGGGTGGCGCCGGTGACTTCGTTGCGCACGTCGACGGTGGCCACCGTGCTGCCGCCCACGCGGCTGGCGCTGAAGCGCGACCACGGGCTGTACGAGTAGCCCTTGTCCTCGCGGATGTCCTGGGTGATGCGACTGGTGAAGCCGCCGCCCAGGATGGTGTTGGCCACGGTCAGCGGGACGTAGTCCGGGTCGCTGGCGGGGACGGCTGTACGGCCATAACGGATGTTGCTCTGCACGGCGCCGTCGCGCGCCACCAGCAGCCGCTGGGGCGCTGCTTCACGTGGTGCCGGCGCAGTGTCGGGCAGGGCCTTGCCGTCGGCCTTCCAGCTGCCGAACTGCTGTTCGGCCAGCTTGAACGCCGCGTCCGCGTCGATGCGTCCCACGATCACCAGCAGGGCACGATCGGGCCGGAAGCGGGCGTCGTGCAGCGCGCGCAGCGAGTCGCTGGAGGTGGCCTGCACGGTGGCTTCGACCAGCGAATCGCGCGCGTACGGATGATCGCCGTAGACCGCGTGGCTGAAGGCACGGCCCGCCTGCCAGTCCGGATCGGACTCCTGCACCTTCAGTCCCTGCAGCGCATTGGCCTTGGCCAGGGCGACTTCGTTGGCCGGGAAGCTGGGATGCAGCGCGGTGTCCGCCACCAGCGCCAGCAACTGCGAGGCGTGCGAGGCCAGCGCGCTGGCGCGGATGCCGATCGCGTCGTCGTCGGCGCCGGCGCCGTAGTCGCCGCCGATCGCCTGCAGCGCCTCGGCGATGTCGCGCGAGCTGCGGCTGGCGGTGCCTTCGTCGAGCAGGCGCGCCATCATCTGCGACATCGCCGGCGTGGCGGCGGCGTCGGCCGCGGTGCCGCCGAGCACGGACAGCGCCACGTTGACCTTGGGCAGGCCGTCGCGCGGCACCACCCACACGGTGAGGCCGTTGGAGAGGGTGCGCTGGGCGATCTGCGGCACCGGCAGCGGCTTGTCCGGGCCGTAGGCGGGCAGGTCCTTCGGCAGCGCGGTGGTGGAGGCTTGCGCCATGCCGGCCAGTGCCAGGCCAAGCGCGATGGCGAGCGTCCTGAATGTCATATTCGTCTTCATGGCGGTCCTCACTTGGCGGTCTTGGTGGCGGGGGCGGCAGCGGCCGCCGGGCGGCGCACGATCACGCTGCGGTTGGCGTCGGTGAGATAGGTGCGGGCCACGCGCCTGATGTCATCCGAACTCACCGCCTCGATCCAGCCCGGCATGCGGTTGGCGACGTTGGCGTCACCCCACAAGGTCTGCAGCTTGGCCAGCGTGTCGGCACGGCCGAGGAAGGACTCCAGCCCGCCGTACCAGTCCGCCAGCATCTTGGTCTTCAGCCGCGCCAGGGTGGCGTCGTCGACGCCGTCGCTGGCGACCTTGCCGATCTCCTCGTCGATCGCGGCCAGTACCTGGTCGGGCGTGGCGTTGGGCTTGTACAGCGCGAACAGTCCCAGCAGGGTCGGACCGGCGTAGTCGCTGCCGTCGCCGAGCGGGAAGTTCACGCCGCCGTTGACGTTGAGCAGCAGCTCGCGGCCCTTGACCAGGCCCTGGTAGAAGCGCGAGGCGTCGTCGCCCACCAGCAACTGCGACAGCACCATCATCGGCACCTGGTCCTTGCTGCCGCGGGCAGGCATCTTCCAGCCGATCGCCAGCGCCGGCACCTTGGCCAGCGCGTCGGTCTGCTCCTCGTGGCGCGGCTTGGTGTTCAGCGGTTCGGTGACGTCGGGACGCTGCGGCAGTGTGCGAGCGGGCAGCTGGCCGAAGTATTTCTGCGCCAGCGCGAAGGCCTGCGCCGGGGTGACGTCGCCGGCGATGCCGAGCACCGCATTGGCCGGCTGGTAGAAGGTGTCGTGGAAGGTCTTCACGTCGGCGATGCTGGCGTGGTCCAGGTCCTTGAACGAGCCGTAGCCGTCGTGGTTGTTGGCCCACTTGTCGAACGCGAGACGGTTGAGGTCGGTCCAGTAGAACAGGCCGTAGGGCTGGTTCTTCACGTTGACGCGGATCTCCTCCTTCACCACGTTCTGCTGGTTGGCGAGGTTCTTCGCGCTGAAGTCCAGCGACTTCATGCGGTCCGCCTCCATCCACAGGATCGGCGCCAGCGCTGACGAGGGTGCCGATGCGATGTAGTTGGTGTAGTCGGCGCGGGTGGAGCCGTTGAACACGCCGCCGCCACCCTGGATCACCCGCTCGAAGGTGCCCTTGGGCGCGTCGGGCGTGCCCTCGAACATCAGGTGCTCGAACAGGTGGGCGAAGCCGGTACGGTTCTGCGGCTCCAGCCGCATGCCGACGTGGTAGACCATGCTGATGCCGACGGTGGGCGAGCTGTGGTCTTCGGACACCACCACGGTGAGGCCGTTGTCGAGTTTCTTCACCGCGACCGGAAGTTTCCAGGTGTCGGTGTCGGCGGCGTGGGCGGCGAAGGCCAGGCAGAGCCCGGCGACCAGGACGGGTAGTCGTGAAGCAGCCATCTACTTCTCCTTGTCAGCGCGAACGGAAGTCCGATCCTCTGCCTCGCGAACCGCGCCTGACAAGTGACGAATGGCAGGTATGGCCCTGCCACGCCGCTGCTCAGGCCACGTCGGCCGTCCATTCGGGGCTGCCGAACTTGGACTGCGCCAGGGTCTCGGCCTGGGTCAGTTCATCCATCCGCAGCATGCCGTCGCCGAGGCCGTGCAGTCGGCGGAAGGTGGCGATCATGTGCTCGATCACCGCCTCGCGGGGCAGGCCGGTCTGGCTGCGCAGCGGATCGACCCGCTTGGCCGCGCTGGTGGTGCCCTTGTCGGACAGTTTCTCGCGGCCGATGCGCAGCACGTCCAGCATCTTCGCCGCGTCGATGTCGTAGGCCATGGTGACGTGGTGCAGCACCGCGCCGCCGCGGTGCGCCTGCGCCGCGCCGGCGATCTTGCCGCCGGCGGAGGTGATGTCGTTGAGCGGCTGGTACCAGGCCTTGATGCCCAGCGTGCCCAGCGCCTCGATCACCCATTCGTCCATGTACGCATACGCCTGCTGGAACGACAGCCCCTTGATCAGCGACAGCGGCGCGCAGATCGAATAGGTGATGGTGTTGCCCGGCTCGATGAACATCGCGCCGCCGCCGGAGATCCGCCGCACCACCTCGATGCCGTGGCGCCGCGCGGCTTCCATGTCGACCTCGTTGCGCAGCGACTGGAAGCGGCCGATCACCACCGCCGGGGAGGCCCACTCCCAGACGCGCAAGGTCGGCGGACGATGCCCGGCGCCCACCTCGTGCACCAGCACGTCGTCCAGTGCCATGTGCAGGCTGGGCGATTGCGGCGTGGTGTGGATCAACTGCCAGTCGTGGTCACGCCATTCGCTGCGCATCATGCGGCATCTCCATCCACGGCACGGCGCACGGCAATCGCGATCGCCTGCGCGGAAAGGCCATACATCATCACATCGTCCGCCAGCCCGTGCTGGATGGCGGTGGCGAGGGCAGCCTCGTCGGCATCCTGCGGCCGGCCTTCCAGCGCCCGGTTGATCGCGTGCAGCGCGCTGTCCGGCTCCAGGAAGAAATCCCCGCTCACCTGCACGCCGGCAAGCCGGCCGTCGCGAACCTCCAGGTCGACCACCACCAGCTTGCCGCCGGGCATCTTGTATTCGCCGTGCATGGGCGCGTTCCGCGTATCGTCTGGACAGACGTGCAGTTTGCCTCGTTGTCGGCACCGATGCCAAAGACGGCGACTTCAGACCGCCGTCTTTGTGGGTTTCAGCGTATTTCCAGCTTCAGCACCCGGGCGATCGATTCCCGGGGAACGTATTTGCGGTTCCGGTTCTGCGTGGGCCGCACGTTGCGGCCGTCCTGGGCGATCATCGCGCCGTGCTCGAAGCCGGGGCCCGGCATGGCGGCAATGTCCGTGTCTCCGACGAGCATGTGCAGGCCGTGCCTCGGGATCGGCTCAATCGGGCGCTGGAAGAACCCGCTTCGTGAGTTGCCGTCCAGGGTTTGGACGTTGGCTACGACCCCGGCCACACCAGCGAGCGGTGAATCTGCGCGCCGGCCCAGGCGCCGTCGCCCACCGCAAGCGAAACCGAGTGCGGGATCTTCGCGGCGTCACCGCAGGCGAACACGCCCGGCACGGTGGTCTCCCTGGTTTCGCCGGTGGATATCTGCAGGCCCATCGGCGTCTCGACCAGTTCGCAACCGAGCTGTGCCGCGATCGGCGTCGAGGGTTCGTTCCGCGGCGCGGTGAACAGGCCGGCGAAGCTCACGCGTCGTCCGTTGGTGAGCACGACGTCGGCGTCTGCGTCGATCCGCACGATTCGCGTCGCTTCGACCGTCACGCCGCGGCGCGCCAGTTCCCGCGCGGCAGCCTCGTCGAGTTCGAACGTACCGTTGGGGAAGAACGTGGTGTTTCCCCACTCCGGCAGCAGTTGCGCCTGATGGATCGACATCGGCCCTGTCGCGATGACGCCGATGCGGCCCTGATCCAGTTCATAGCCGTGGCAATACGGGCAGTGGAAGATGCTCCTGCCCCAGCGCTCGGCCAGGCCGGGGATTTCGGGCAGCCGATCCGACACGCCGATCGCCAGCAGCAAACGCCGGGCTGAATGCGGGGTGCCGCCACAGGCCACCTGGAAGTCGTCCCTCGTGCCGGTTGCTTGCTCGACCTCGCCATCCAGCCAGGTCAGCGTGGGATACGCGTGCAGTTGCTCGCGGGCAACGCGGGCCAGTTCGGCGGGATCGACGCCGTCCTGGCTCAGGAACCCGTGGGAGTGGCTGGCGCGGCGGTTGCGCCGCTTGCCGCCGTCGATGATGAGTACGCTGCGCCGCGCCCGCAGCAGTTGCAGGGCCGCGGCCATGCCCGAGTAGCTGCCGCCGATGATGATCACGTCATGCTTCATGCCGGTGCCTCGATCGATGCGCGCCGAGGCGCCGCGCGAAATCCGCGGCCAGCGCGGCCAGGGTGACCGACTCGAACCGCTGCAACAGCAGTGCCTCGGCGTCGGCGAACGCGGTGTCCAGCGCCGCATTGATCGCCTGCTCGACGAGGCATTCGGGATGTTCGTTCCGGTTGCCCACGGCGAACAGCGCAGGTTCCCCCAGCGCCTCGTGCAACTGGCGCAGCGTGACCTTGGTGAGGTCTGCCGAAATGCGCCAGCCGCCGGCGTGTCCGCGACCCGCCGTGACCAAACCAGCCTCGCGCAGCAGGCCCATGGTGCGGCGGACCACCACCGGATGCGTGCCCAGGCACTGCGCCAGCGCATCGGACGTCATCGGCGCATCGCACTCGGCCATGTGCAGCAAGGCGTGGAGTACGGCGGAAAGTCGGCTGTCTCGTTTCATGTAACAAACGATGTTACGTTAGTGCCTCCATGTCAAGCGGGCGAGGGCAGCATGTCTTCTTTCAACGATCCCCAGGCGGTGGCGCGATACACGGACGGGCCGCTGCGGCAGGTGCCCGGATTGCATGCGCTCCACCAGATGAGCGGGCTGCTCCTGCACGAGCACGTGCCATCCAATGGGCGCGTGCTGGTGCTGGGCGCCGGTGGAGGTTTGGAGCTCAAGGCCTTCGCCGAGGCTTACCCGCACTGGCGCCTGCTCGGCGTCGACCCGTCGGCGCCGATGCTGGATTTGGCCGTCCAGACGCTGGGGCCGCTGGCGCCGAGAGTGGAGTTGCTGAAAGGCTGTATCGATGCGGCCCCGGCCATCGAATTCGACGGCGCGGTTTGCCTGCTGACCATGCACTTCCTGTCCTTCGCGGAGCGCCTGCAGGCGCTGCGCGAGCTGAGGCGCCGGTTGAAGCCGGGCGCCCCGCTGGTGATGGCGCATCACAGCGTACCCGAGGCGCCGGACGAGAAGCTGCGCTGGCTGGGCAGGCATGTGGCCTTCATGACCTCCAACGGCGTACCGGTGGCGAATCCGGCCACGACGATCGAAGCGATGGCCAGCCGCCTCCCGCTGCTTTGCCCCGAAGCGGAAGTCGACCTGCTGGAGCAGGCGGGCTTCGAGCGGCATGAACTGTTCTATGCGGCTTTCACGTTCAAGGGGTGGGTGGCGTATGCGGGTTTGTAGCTCGGCGCGGCTACCGGGCAATCGACAAGGCGCTCCAAACCACCGGAAGGAGCACCCGGCCATATGCAACGCGTCAGATCTGTGCCAGCCCGCCGTCGACGGCCAGCTCACTGGCGGTCATGAAGCTGCTGTCCGACGACGCCAGAAAGGCCGCCGCCGCCCCGATCTCGGCCGGTTCGGCCATGCGCTGCAACGGGTTCATCGAGGCGAACGCCTTCAGGCCTTCCTCGCCCACCGCGGCCTTCGCCAGTTCGGTCGCGGTCGGTCCCGGCGACAGCACGTTGACCCGGATGCCGGTGCCCTTCAGGTCCTCCGCAAAGGTCTTGGCGAGGTTGCGCACGGCGGCCTTGCTCGCGCTGTAGACGCCGAAGGCCGGGGCGCCGGTGGTGCCCGCGCTCGATCCGGTCAGGATGATCGAGCCACCCGGGCCCATCAGCGGCAGCGCCTTCTGCACCGTGAAGATCGCGCCCTTCACGTTGGTATCGAAGGTTTCGTCGATGTGCTCGGCGGTGATCTGGCCGAGCGGAAGCAGGCCGCCCGTCCCGGCGTTGGCGAACACGATGTCGAGGGTTCCGCGTTCGGCCTTCACCGCCGCGTAGAGCCGGTCGAGGTCGGCCGGGTCGGAGACCGAGCCCTGCACCGCGCGGGCGTTGGGGCCGAGCTCGGCCACCGCGGCGTCGAGCGCTTCCTGCCGACGGCCGTAGATGAAGACGAAGGCGCCTTCCTCGATGAAGCGCTCCGCCGCCGCGAAGCCGATGCCGGTGGCGCCGCCGGTGATGACGGCGGTCTTTCCATTCAACTTGCTCATGTCATGAATCCTTGGTGGGAGGGGTTGCCACTGCCGAAGCAGTGATGGGGATGGCGCGCCGATCGCGATCCTTGTCGCGATGGCCGTGCGCGTTCAGGGCTGCTGCTTGAACAGGTCCTGGAAAATCAGCGGCCCCCAGACGCGGCCGCGTGCCTGCACCAGCGCGCCGCCCTCGTCGAACTTGCCGAGGTTGACGGGGGCGAAGCCGAGTCGCTTCGCAAGGTCCGCCACTTGGGCGGTGGCCGCTTCGTCGTCGCTCGACAGGAACACCACCCGGTGGCCGCCTTGGACCTTGGGGTCGGTGGCCAGGGTGCGAGACAGCAGGTGATTGAAGCCCTTGACGAACCTGGCGCCGGGGAACGACCTGGCGGCGAAGGCGGAGGAGGGGAGGTTGTCGAGCGTTTCGACGGGGTCATTCGTGTTCATCGCGTCGATGACCGTCTTGCCCTTCCAGTCCGCAAGCAGCTTGCCGATGTCACGGTGCCCCTCGAACAGCACCGCCAGGATGATCACGTCCGCTTGGGCCGCTTTCTGCAATGTCCCGGGGATGACCTTGGGCCCGATCGCCTGCGCCTGCGGCAACAGGGCTTCGGGCGGCCGCCGGCTGGCGACCGTGACTTCGATGTTGTTGCGGGCGAACGCGCGGGCGAGGGCCTGGCCGATGGAACCGAAACCGATGATGGCGTAGCTCATGGGGATGATCCTTCTTGAGTGGAGTGATCCGGCCTGTTCGAGCCGGTTGCCCCATCTATCTGGGTCGCTTGACGCATCAATCCAATTGACGAAATATCGCTTGATACGATCTATTTTCTGGATAACCGATGCTCGACAACGTCACCATCAACCAGCTGCGTGCGTTCGTTGCGGTGTGCGACCAGGGCAGCTTCTCGGGTGCCGCGCGCAAGCTCGCGCGGGCGCAGTCGGCCATCAGCCACGCGATCAAGGCGCTGGAAAGCGCGTTCGACGTCGAGCTGTTCGAGCGCAACACGCGCAAGGCTCAGCTCACCGCGGCGGGGCGCAGCCTTCTGCCGGATGCCCGGGCGGTGATCTCGCGCACGGAGGAAATGAAGAACCGCGCCGGCGCGATCGCCAAGTCCGGTGTGCCGCAAGTGTCGGTGGCGGTCGATGCCTACTTTCCGCGCGCCCACCTGATCGGCTGCCTGCGCACGCTGCAGGAAGAATGCCCCACCGCCGCGATCAACCTGCGCATCACCACCATGCAGGGCGGCGAAAAGCTGGTGCTGGAAAAAGTGTGCGCCCTGGCCATTACCATCAACGACGTGCCGGAAGTGAACCCGCAGGCGATCGAGCGCCACTGGCTGCGCGAGGAAGCGATGGTGACGGTCTGCGCGCCGACCTATCCGCTCGCCTCAACCCCCAGCCCCGTCCCCGTGGACGAGTTCGGCCGCTACATCCAGATCATCGTCACCGACAACCAGCCCGGCGCCGACAAGACCCAACAGGGTGTTGCCGGCAAGCGCCAGTGGCTGGTCAACGATCTCGGCGCCAAGCGGGATTTGCTGAAAGCCGGGCTGGGATGGGGACACTTGCCGCGGCATCTCGTCGCCGAGGATCTGGCCAGCGGACAGCTCGTCGAGCTTGAGCGGCGTGCGTGGCATATCCGTTCGCTGACGTTCGTGGTTTCACAGCGGCGCGGGCATGATTTGTCGGCGTGCGAGGCGCGGTTGGTGGAGCTGCTTGGGGAGGCTTGGCTTCGTGCGAACGCGCCGTTGCCTGAGGCGCTGGCGGAGAACCGCAGTTCCACTTAATTGGCCACGTCCCCTTCAATGCATTGAATGCTAGAAGGCACGTGCCGAACTCAGCTCAATGACTTCGGAAAACAATGAAAATATTTCCGGATCGAGTTTGTGGCCAGCTTCAATTCTCAGGATATCCATGGCTTCGATGTGCGATCTGGCCTTGTGATGTGGCCTGCCGGTCGTCATGGCGTCGTAGGCATCTATGATCAAGAGAATGCGGCAACTCTGGGGGATTTCGTCGCCTGCCAGCCCGTCGGGATATCCTGTCCCATCGAACGCTTCATGATGATGCCTGACGATGGATGCGACCTCCATTCCATTGGACAGGAATGTGTCCCTGACTATCCGCTCCCCCAGCACCGAATGGGCCTTCATTTCTTCCCATTCTCGTGGCGTCAATCTCCCGGGCTTCAAAAGGACATCGTCGCGCACCCCGATCTTCCCTACGTCATGCAATTGACTGGCGATACGCAGGGCCTCCAGTGAGGCTGCACTCAACGCCATTGCACGGCCCATTTCCATCGCAAGCACACGGACTCGATCACAATGACCTCTGGTATACGCGTCGCGCTCGCACAAGGCGGTAATGAGCGATGGATAAGCCTCTTCCTGATCTGACGTAACAACAGAATCCATTGACCATCCCCTGTCTTGGCAACGCCTGCCGCTTGAGCTGAGCGGCGACGTAGCGACTTGCCTCGGACGAAATGCCAGACGCCGACGGTGTACGCATCAAGTGCATGTCATTGTCTACTCACCAAGTCCACAAAGCCAAGTGACAAGAAGTACGATTAATGGGGACGTTGATTAATGGGGCCTGGCCGATCAAATTCCGAGCCCGGCCAGTGCCGTGGCTGCGCTCTGCACGTCGTACAGGTGCGTGGCGGTTTCAAGTCGCATCTTGCGTTCGCTTCAGGAGCGCAGGCTTCTCAGGCCGGTACGGACTTCGCTGACCAGGATCTCGGGCTGTTCGAAGGCGGCGTAGTGTCCGCCCTTGTCGGCCTCGCCGCAGTGGATCAAGTGGTTGCAGGTGTCTTCGATCCAGCTTCGGGGCAAGCGCGGGATGTCGCGGGGTAACACGGTCACCGCGACATCTTTCTCGCGCTGAGCGCAGCTCGCGCCAGCGAACGGAGTCGAAGCGCCGCCTCGTCAAGCCCCTGGTGGCTACCGCTGCATCAATGTCCGCGCCCGTGGAAGTTGCCGGTGCCCCCGCCGACCGAGATGCTGACGCCGCCGCGGGGATGGTCGCAGCTGCCGAAGGCCTTGCTGAGGTTCACCGTGCCGGTCTGGTAATTGCCGCTGACGTGGTTGCCGCCGACCACGCCCATGCCGACGCTGCCGTGCACCTGCGGCCGGTTGTAGCTGTAATCGTCGCAATCGGAATTGGTGTCGCTGGCGCTGGTGACTTCGGTGTTGCCCATGCGTCCGCTGGTGTCGCCGTAGTAGACGCCGGGCGCGCTGGTGGCGGAGGCCGGCCTGGCGGCGGTGCTGCTGGCTGCGGGAATATCGGCCGGTGCCAGCTTGAGGTTCAGCGGCCTGGCTGGCGTCTGCGCCCAGGCCGTGGTGGTCAGCAGGGCGGCGAACAGGGCAGGGAGGATGCGTTGCATGGTCATGCTTACTCCGGTGGTCACGTGTTCAACGCGCGGGGCCGCGTCGGCGTGCACATCCCTGTTGGAACGGTGGTGCGGCGACAAGTTCCTGGACTCGCTCCGCAGGGCGGGCCCTGCCCGCCCTGCGCCATGCGGTGCTCAACCGGTGGTTTCGATCCGTTCGACGCGGCGCAACCCGCGCGGCAGCAGGTTGCCCCGGGTGGCGCGGTTGCCGCCGTATTCGACCAGGTCGGCCCATTTCAGGGTGAGCTTGCGCGCGCCCGCGTACATGGTGACTTCACCCTTGCCTTCGGCGACGACCGCCACGCCGGCCACGCGTTCGCCTTCGGCCAGCTGCTTCTTCGGGATCTCGATCAGCTTGTTGCCTTTGCCCTTGTCCAGTTCCGGCAGCTCGGCCACCGAGAACATCAGCAGGTGGCCTTCGGTGGTGACTACCACGATGCGATCGCGCGCCGGGTCGGCGCTGACCTGCGGCGGCAACACTTTCGCGCCGTCGCTGAGCGAGATGATCTGCTTGCCGGCCTTGTTGCGGCCGGTGAGCGCTTCGAAGCGGTTGACGAAGCCGTAGCCGAAGTCGGTGGCGAGGATCAGCCGGGTGTCGTTGTCGCC
>ERZ778017.758-NODE-758-length-39294-cov-5.926578_pt1 | contig 39294 bp, 21 predicted proteins | sample MGYA00375747_ERZ778017 | MGnify/ENA primary metagenome ERZ778017 (study PRJEB29350, sample SAMN05509838) | bioreactor metagenome | biome: bioreactor; material: wastewater | place: South Africa: University of Cape Town | collected 2014-03-17 ...
TTTTGGTGTCCATTTCTGGAGAATAAGCATACTTAGAGAATGCTCTAATTCTTGCACCGTAAAAGAAGAAAACGTAAGGAATTGCACAACAGGCTAAGGCAATGAAGGCCATTAAAGTGGAAGCCCATTCATATCCTAATCTGTGGTACATTTGGATGGTGAATAATGGAACACAAGCACCCCAAATTGATCTCACCAAAGTCTTGGCTGCTAAAGCAGAAGCAGCATAATGTTGGTACGAATCGACAATGTAGTTGTTTGCTGGGTTATATAAAGTGACAAAACCGAAACCAACAGATAAACCAGAGAAACATGGACCAGCCCAAGAAACATGTGGGTAAGACGACCAAGCAAATGGAAACAATCCAGCAACAACAAACCAACATGCAATCATCATGGGGTAAAGTCTTAATTCGGCTGGAGGTAATTCACCTTTATCTCTGTAAGATTGTGCCTTCTTGTTATAATGTCTGTTGAACAATGGAGCAAGACAGGTACTAATAATCACACCAACACCAATTGGGATAAACATAATACCAGTTTTACTGGCAGACCATCCTTTACCTTCCATATAGATCATTGGGTAAGCAAAGAAGAACATATACAACAAACCGTAAACAACTGACATGTACATGGTAACGAAGAAAACAATCAATTCTGTTAACAAGACGAAAGGACGCAAAAGTGAGGTTTTCATGGTCTCTTTGAATGTTCTTGGTTTCAATTCGGCCAAAGTTCTATATCTGGAATCTCCAGTGACTTTTCTCAACTTCTTGGCTCTTCTCTTCAAAATAGTTGGCGAGTGAGTTTCTGGTACAATGACAATAAAGACAACATAACCAAACCCGGCAATGATCAAGAAAGTCCAGTACGTCCATCTCCAGGTTGGGGAGTGGTCGGCCAAAAGCCCCCCAAAAATTGGACCACAAACTGGCCCCAAGAATGGTGCGGCTGAGAAGACCGCCATGGCAACACCTCTTTCTTTACCTTCCCATAAATCGGCCAAGGAACCACCGATAAGACACATTGGTGCAGAAAATGCAATACCATCGATCAAACGACAAACAAGCAAGGTTCCAATGTTTTTGGCTAACCCACAAGGAATAATGAAAATAACTGCAACTAGTAAGGTAACAGCATAAACCGGCTTTCTACCGAGTTCTTCAGAAATGGGTGCAAAAACACATGGACCAACACCAAAACCAATAACGAAAACTGTAACGGAAGCCAAAATGATAACTTCTTCTGAAACGCCCAAGTAGGCTGCTGGCCTTTCTAAATCACCAGTCACAATAGCAGAACCCAAAGCAACCACATAACAAATGAACCCTAATAACAAAGTGTAGACCCATTTCATGGTTTTAGAAGTAAGCTTAGGGTTTGCTTTATCACCTGGAACAAATTCAACTATCCGTAATTGAGTATCTGCATCGATAGGATATTTCCATTCATCGAGTTCATTATAATCAGTGTTAGGATCAGGATGGGTTTCCACTTTTTTCATATCATAAGGGTTTTCCAAAGGACCCAATTTACCAGCATCTTCTTCTAATTCTGAAACGATACGTTTAACTCCTTGGTTATTTGAGATCAATCTTTCTAATTCTTTCTTGTCTTCATCATCATGCGAAAAGAACGACTTTCTGGAATTTGTCTTGTGAATAGATAATGTTTTATCTTCATTTGGAGAGAAGGATTTGATCTTCTCTGAGTTAATGCTTGAGGCATCATCTGGTGTAGACATATTGTATTAACGATATTGATGTGAGGGGACAACATTATGAAGAAAGTTGGCTTTTATATATTGTTGTAATACGGTTCGTAATCTGGGGTTAAGCCGAGATGAGAGGGCTTTTACTCATTTTTTCACGCATCGGCGAACAATATAAACTTGCACCGAGAAAGGAAATTTCCCCAGTTTTACCTTTAAATACCCCTCAGCTGTACTAATTTCTCAAACTGAAGTGTTCGAAACAGTTTAACGGGATAGATATCGACTATAGAGGTGTCCAATTACCTTCAAGCACGTCTCTGGTATACTCGAGGTTGGGTAAACGGCCACCACCACGGCTTTAGCCAGCCGACTTGCGACAATTATGATATGCAGGTCGCGATATATAGCCGTGCAAGATTAAATCTAGGAAACATGTGCAACCAAAAGACAGGAACAAAATCGTTGTTTTGAACCCACAGTTAGATACCAATGCAATCCAAAGTTTAGTTAAACATCATGAGGCAAGCAACTTCTGACGAAATACAGTGAGTATAAAAAGGCATGTTATAGTGTACCCCGATTTGTAGCAGTAACGGGGTAACAATGAAATCGTTGGCATTCCATTGTATGCCTTCGTTGTCCGGTAATTGACAGTCCTTTGTTGGACGATTTTGGGCGGAATTAGCTCTTTGCATATCGGTTTTACAAATTTATGGCTGTTTAGTGCATATAGGCCCAGGAAAATGATTTCTCTGAGAGGGATTAAACTCGGCCGATCCCCGATATCTTGCCGATAGTCAAGTGGAAATTTGTGTGCAACTTACTTTTCTTGCCAATCCTTAACTTAGTCTGACTTATTTCTTACACAATTTTCTTACGTTGCTATCGTAATAGATGGGTTTAAATCTAACGTTGACCTTGTTACCAGTTGACATTGAAGCGTGCACCTGACTCCACTGGTGGGTTCCATGTGAAACCTACCTGCACCACCTTGTTTCAAGAATGTTCCATAGTCACCTTGAACTCGTTCGTAAGTCCTTCATGTTCGTATGTTGCAATAAGAAAAAAACGTATGTCGTCTATTTATAACCACTCCTCTCTTTACGGTGACTTATGGTTTCATTAATTTTCATCTGCTGGACTTGACAAAGGTTCAAGAGAAGTTGATAGACTGTTGGTTTATACCCAGGACCATTTATAAACTAAACGGTTTTTAGGTTTAGCGGGCCGGCAAGAAATGATAACAAAGATACACGAGAACGGTTATATTTATAAGAAGTGGGAGAATCAGAACTAGAATGTAGAATACCTTCATTAGAAAGCAAAAAGATCGACGAAAACGAAAAGAGCGGTTTGCAGCTGATTGTACACCAACCTTCGAAAGTAGTAAACAAAATTGGTAATTGCATTGCAATTCGATTGTTTAAGTTCCCTTACAAATGACTTTTCATTCTCTTATATATTTTGAAGACATTTGTCAACCTGTCTTACCTATGCTACTCTATTTTGTATTTACCTTACAAATTGTTCCACAACAACCATCTTTAACAATAAGGGCAGTTTTCAAACAATCAGTATCTCTTTTGTGTTTTTAATATTTATATTACACCGTCATGCAGTTAGGCTCTCTATACAAGTAGGATATGTTTCACATATCTTAAAGCTGTCTAATTCGTATCTATTGTTGATAAAATCTTAAGGTTAAATTTCATCATCAGACAGTGCAGAACAACAGGCTTCAGAATAATTGGTTTTCTCAGTGAAAATTTTCTAACAGATGACTAGGTTTTGTAGGTAATTAAGGTATTGTTACACTTGATAAAAAAGAGCCAGTAAATTTTTGAATGGAATGCTCCTTTGTAAACTACCACAGGAAAATAATACAAGACGAGCAAGGCATACTCTCGTTTTCAGGCGGATATGTAAATCTGAGGAAAATAATTTTACATCAATAAAATGATGCACTCACAGGTGTTTATGGTGGGAAGTTTACATGTCTGAGACTTTGAATATTAAGAATGGGCAACAAGTATAGCTTCCATTTCGATGCTGTTTTCCGATACAACTGCCTGTCCTTAGTTATAGTTAACACCTCTTGAATTACACGGCTCACAGCTCCAAACAATAATGCTGTAAGGTACAAGAAAATTGCATTACCTGTATTAGTACCTACATTTATACACAGTCAACCAAGGAAAATTCCATCAGTAGTGATCCGAGTAGGAAAGCCGTAAGATTGTAGATGATGCTACACTGGGAGGTGAATTGTCTTTCCAATATTGGGTAATAAGCATTCGACTGTCCGGGGTCCTATTTAGCAATGAGGTGCTTCCTAGTTTTCTAACGCAATTAATAGCATCGCTTTTGTGAATCAGTTTCAAGATCTGTCTGTCATGATGGCCCTTTTACACTAGATTTGTGAAAGCGAGCAATTTACAAAGTTTTGGGTATGGAGTATACTAACATTTGGAGATTACAGGAAAAACAGTTGCAACCAGCTAGATTTTAATTATCATACCATAGGTAAAATAAATGGTTAAACAACTGCGACAAACTAATTGAAGCTAGCAAACATTTTCAACAGCTTCGATGGTGGATTTGAGACTAAGACAATGTGGGGAATCTTTTATCAGGTAATGCAGCCATAGTCTTTTGAGAATACTTTACACAAAAGAATAGAATCCGCCTCACAATATCAAACTGCAACAGCCGTGAAGTAGAGGAATTGAACAAGATTTAGACGTAGTTGTGTCCTTTAGTGATACTACTATCTTTAATATACAGCGCTGTATGGAGATAAGGCTGTAGTAAATTGCATACATTTTGCAGAATGCAACATATGCAAGTGTGCTCTAATATACAAGGCAAGTCAGTTTTAACACTTATGAGAAGGAGCTAAAAAGGCTTAGGGACAATGAAATAAGATTCAAAGCACCACCACTTTGTTGTGTAGAACTTGAGCATCGGAAATCAGTGGCCAAAAGATGTGTATGCACCTAATGCTGCGCATTCTGCATCACTACAAGCAGCACGCAGAAACGAGGGCAGATATTGCGGCAACAGTAAGAACTCAAGAAAGGTGACATATTCCGACCTCGGACTCCATCGATCGATAGCGATCGCTAAGAGTGCGTTGCTTTCTGGTGAATTGCTTCAGGTCCACCGATTTTCCTTCTATACATTTTGGGTAATTCCGGAATCCGTACTTCATCAACCCACAATAAAATGAATGAATGAAGGCAGCTCAACACTACCACGCAAATTTACGATGTTCAACCTAGTACCACAACTTGGGATACTTCCACCCTGTCACAACTCTTTCTTCTACCACCGTTTCATAGTAAATAACAAAGCACGGCGCTACCGCCGTGTAATTAACTCCGGTAAATCCTTTGGGGTAAATCCGCATCATCAAACATCCCATCTTCAAAGTTTGTACCTCATGGATTACAAAACAATTCTGCTCAATAGTGTATGAGGTGAGAATACATAAAGTTTCGATAGTGTTTGAAATCGGTCTATGAGTTTCAATCTATACTTTTCCTACAAATCATGTCACTGTCGACTTCAATCAACGTTGAAAGTTGGCCCGTTCAATTAGTAGATGTCAAGTTGACGGGTTCATATAAATCTCCTAACACTTCTGTTGTGACTTCTACAGTTGCTTCCGTTGCTCGACCGGCTGAACTGAATAAACCAAGTATTTCAATGCCAGGGTCCAAACAGGTTTCTAGTATGGCCACCACTGGAGATGCCAATGCCGGTCAGGACATTGCCAAGGATCCATTAAGCACGGCTACGAGTGCTGAGCTTCCAATTTTGAATATTGATTACTTCAAACTGCTGTCAAAACCAATTTACGAGGGTGCTAACGGAATTGTTTTCAAAGGTACAGATAAATCTAGAATGGTTACTGTGATATTAAAGCGAATAAAGTGTCGGGAAAATCAACTGGATGCCCAGTATAAAAAGCTTGTAATGCGAGAGTACTCGGTTTTGAAATTGTGTACACATAAAAACATCATTGATGCGGTTGATTTGTGCCGTTTTGCTGCAGATGCAAATGAGTTTGTGCTTGTACTTCCATACTATCCAAAGGGTGATTTATTGGACTATTTGAGTCAATTACGTCGGTTCAAAATCACTATCACCCCGTCCATTAAGGATTCCATTTTTAAACAAATAGTTATGGGTGTTAAGTATCTTCATTCAAAGCAAATAGTTCATCGAGACTTGAAGCCAGAAAATTTTCTTATTGACAGAAATGGGATCATTAAGATTTCAGATTTTGGGTATTCGTTGAACTTGAATAACCCATCAAGTTTCGAGTTCTTACGAGACAATCCAAAGGATGTGTTTGCGGGAACCGGGTCATTTAAGGCACCTGAATTAATAGATTACGAGCTCCGCATAAATGAAAATGAACTTAATGCCAATGAAATTGTTCAAGACATTTCAAAAAACCCTAATATTATGAAATCATTGGATTATTGGTCGTTAGCAATTGTCTATCTCAATATTTATCTAATGAAGAGTCCTTGGGTATCTGCGGATTTCATCAATAACTTTGTTTATAGGAAATTTGTCGAAAACTACCCTGAAAATGAAGAACAAGTCCAGCGACTTGTTAATAGATCGAATGAAAAAAGTTCTGCCTTCCCGAATAATCCTGCGATGAACCTTATCAAAGATTTGCATTATGATTCAAGGAAATACGTAATCAGATTGTTAAATCCGTCACCACAAAAAAGAATGAGTATATTAGAAGTTTTAGATTCTAATTGGTTAGGACAAGTTTATGCCAATCCTATGGACCTAGTCAAATTGCTTCCACAAACGAAATAATTGCCACTTGATGAAAGTTACGATGCTAGGTATGGTTTGTATCATGATGAATAGGGAATTTAATCTAGGGAACTTTTATGAGAATGTTTGATTTTTATTGTTAACTAGTGTATTAAATCAAAGGAATAATGGGGGGGTGAATATTTAAATTATGTTTCTCTTTTAATAGATAACTTTCTAAATGTTTAATGAGATGATAATGACAATATATTAAAGATACAAAATAATACAATACTATGAATGGGTGATATCAACAATAAAACTTGAATATTGTATAAATGACACACATGAGAGGCTAAATGGTAAATGACAAGAAATAGAGGTAATAAAACAAAGATAAAAAAAGCTAATTAAAGCACATAGTGATAAAATTAATGATAATAAAACCAGATTAACTCCATAATAAATAGACAACTGAAACGAACCTTGTTGAATTGTTCAATAGCGATATTCTAAAAGAATTAAAGTAATAAATATCAACGACAATTCAAACATCTAATGGTTTCAGCTCTCAATTGAAAAGGAAAAAAATGTATGACTCTTAATGACTTATTTTGAATTATTAAAGTTCAGGTACCCATAATTACCAACCACGCTGGGATTGTGTTGGGAGCCAGTATTTGAACTTAATGTTACATTGGAATTGGAATTGGCATTATTGGAATTCACTGCCCCAGAATTATTAATGTTGCTATTATTATTATTAGATAAACCAGGGTTTCCTGAAGATCTTCTAGGGTTTCCTGGTCCTCTAACTCCTAATGGATTCTTTGAAAATGATAATCTAATACCACCTTTTCCATTACCACCATTTGGCCGTGGTAAGGTTCTTCCATATAATTCAGCTAAAGCTCTTGTTGCATGAGCAACATCTTCAAATTCAACGAAACACATTGGCCCGTGATTATGGTTACCACTCGTAGAATTGCTAGAAGATTGATTTTTTGTTCTGAAACTCAACCTTCTAAATCCCTTCTGAGGACTAAATAAACTTCTCAATTCTTGTTCGGTTGCATCTGGTGGTAAGTTTCCAACGTATAACGTATTACATGGTGGATTTTGATCAGCAGGATTGGCCGGTGGAGGTACTCTAGCTAACAATGATAAATCAGGAACATCTTTCATGTTACCAGATTGCCTGGTTGAATTTGTTGGCGAATGATTTGATGAATTAACCTGAGAGTTGTCTTTATTTGTGCCACCAGAGGCCGATGGACCTTGAAGTGCAGATGCTTGATTTTGTGCAGAAAGTTGAACAATAGGTTGCTGTTGTACTGATGGTTGCGTTGTTTGTGTAGAATGCTGTTGCTGTTGTTGCTGTTGCTGCTGAACAAGGGGTAATGCCATAATTCCACCAGCTGTTGCCGATTGTGGAGTAGGCAAAAGCGAACTTGTTGGAGGATTTGATGCACCTGAAGATAATGGATGTAATGACGAATTGTTGAAAAACGCCGATGAAGTTCTTCTTCTTTCTGTTGCAGAACCATTCGACTGAGATGCTTGTTGCGCCTGAGAATTCAACTGAGCCGGTGCTTGTTGTTGATTACTGTGCTGAGATGTGGATGACGCCAGTTGGTTCCATTCAAAGGGCGCATTGATACTAGGGGTTCTTGGAGTGATTTGGGATGGTGCAGCAGACCACGGATCCCTCGAGACAATATTATCGTAGTTATTTACATCTTGGCTTGGGTCCAAAAATATTGGTTTGTTGGAAATATCTGTTAAATCAATGGCTGATGGTGGTTGTGATTGATGGCTTGCAAATGGGTCTGAGAAGACAAACCTCGACCGTTGATTTCCAATTGATTGACGTTTAGTATTATTTGCTGGAGGAATCGATGCATTCGAGTTTGATGTTTGGTTTGTTGAACTGTTGGGCTGGCTATTTATAGCATTAGACGAAGAACTTGCTTGGTTATTCTGTGAAGGATTTTGGCTGGAAAGGTCTTCTGCATTATGCGTGTTTATATGTAAATTTGGAGGAGATATATGTAAATTGTTCAATTGAGGCAACGTTTGACTGAGTGGTTGTTGATGGTTTATTTGCGGAGATATGGACGAGTCAAACTCGACTTTCACTGGCAAATACTCCGCACCAAAAATGTACTTATTATTCAATAATTTCGATGTTGTGACGCATGTATGTTGATTTTTGAAATGAGCGTAGATTTTCCGGTCGATAATCTCGATAAATGATATATCGTCGATTACGAGGGAGAAAATGATATTTGCTTCTCTAATCGTCAAATCCCGTGGGATGTTGGAAAGAATCAAAACATTATCATGCGAGGGTTGCTGTTGTTGCATGTTAACTGACTGATTCTGATGTACCTGTTGCACCTGGTGTTGAGGTGGCAAATTCATGGGTAATTGTTGTGGTAACATATTATGAGGCATAATCAAATTTGAAGTCAAAACACTATTGTCAGACATGCTAAGGACGATGAGGAAAGAAACAAGTCAACCGGATGCACTAGAAGGTGAAACTGGTCGAGCTTTAAACGGCGGACCACTAACTTCGCGGTGGTGGTTTCTGAGGAATCAGAATAAAGTTATATTAGAGCGCAACGAGGTAGTGATACCGAGTTCCGACGCAATATGAAACAAAACAACTCGGGATGGTGAGCTGAATGGACCGAAAATGGGTAATCTAACTAGATTGGTGATGAATAGACAATAACACAACAACTGTGAAATGCAAGGGAAATGAATCCACGACGAGAAAATTTGCGGAGCAAAACTAATTGGCGCGGTGACACTTCAGAAGTCGATCAAATTTGTGAAATTTAATAGTGAATTCTAACTGTTCGTGAAAAAAACCCAAATGGTTGTGTCGTTGTGATTATTTACTGAATTTTGTTTTAGTTTAGTTGGGAGCAATGTCGTGTCGTCCACGATTTTCCCGATAAAAAATTGTCGCATTTTTTCATGCGGAAATTTTCATGACCTTGAAATTTTTGGCAAGAACACAGGTGGCGTGTATGCATGCACCAGTAGGGAGTATTGTGTCTCGACCGGTATACCGGTATGCGGGTTAGCACTTAATTGTACGTTATTGTTTTGTGACATCATCCTGCAAATAGCAAAACGGTTTCTCCATGTTTGACAGTTGACCGTCGTTACCGCATTTAGCAGGATATAAATTACGGACTTTGTGCTAGCTGTATGCTGTGTCCCAATTTATTCATTTTCAAGGTAACACAGGTCCTCGGTTTCGACTCATGGCGACGCCTCAACACTGGGTTCCATCAACCACTTGTCAACTCCACCGAGCTTGATGCAACAACCATTGGCTAGATTCTACCGTCCCACACCTGTCACAGCATTTGCAGACTGGAAGACTTTTTTTAGACCAGAATCTGTCGGAGAAGTGATGTCAGGTCTGGTGTGACAGGTTGCAGACTGTCTACCTGCGACTTCAATGGTACCAGACTTTGTTTTCAGTGCGTTTTCAGTGTCGTCTTCACGTTACGTTCATGTGACGTAACTGACATTAATGCGTCGTATACTACCAGTGGTGTTGTTCACAGGATGTTTGAGCTGACTCGTGTAGTGTAGTTTTGTAGCATTTTCGTACCGCGTAAAGATAAGGAATATTAGTGGAAAAGCATACCTAGCACGATCAGACACTTTTCTGACCACCCCAACGAAAAATCATTCAAGTATTTTGAGTATTTGAGTATTTGTCAGTCGCGGTTTTAAACTCATTCACTGATCTGTCCACATAACCGTTGAAAGAGGTAGGGTCCCATTTGCCATTTGACTCGTGAAATCGGCAATCCGAAGTCAAAATGTGTTGATTATCGTATCTCTACAGGTTCCATTAAAAACTAGGTTGGCCTGGACTGCTCTTGGATAAATTTGATTCCTTGGAGTTGCAGCCTGTTGCTTGTGCTGGGGTTGCATTGTGCAACACCAAGCATGCTCCGAAACTAGGATATCTGTAAACCCCCTCATTACGCTAAACATCCTAACAAAATCCTACGCTGAACCATTCTGTCCCAAGTCGTCCCTGAAAGGATCGTTCCTCCAAAACATGTCCCGCGTTCCATGCATCTTTGACGGTGTCTGTCCCCACGTCCGTCTGCACCCTTACCGCAACGTCCAATCTAAAAATAATGCACACGTGATATCTCCCGGCAGGTGGTACAAAATGTCTGTATCACGTGAACACACGCACGTGATATACACTAACATTAATTCATCACTACTGTAAAAGTTACCTCCAACAAGCAATGCAGCACGGACAGCCAGATTGTCTTGATGACGACACAAAAGTGAATGCAGTGACTCTTCAGTTGCTCCTTCTGGAGCTAGTGCCGACGTCAATGCGCGTGAGTCAAAAATTGCTTGAAACCCAAGATGTCGAGGACATCGAGACTAGAATCAACCATATGCTTTCTACACTAAAACACGATTTACCGGGCACGGTGTGTATACTTCACAGCGACACAATTAATAAAGACGACGTGGGGTTGCGATTGCAGTTGTTTGGGTACAATGTCGGCATGAAATTGTGTGAGGTGTTGTTGTATAAATCGATACCCCCATCGTTGACAAATGTCTTGGAAATAATGAAATTTGTCTGTCGTGACATCTGGAAGTGTATTTTCAACAAGCAAATGGACAATTTGCGTACAAACCATCGAGGGACGTTTGTACTTATTGACAATTCGCACAAGTTGATTGTGAATAACAACTCGGCCAAGGGGATACATGACACTATACAGAAGTCCAAGGTGTATTTGTGGTTTTCGTGTGGGATAATACAGGGAGTTTTGGCGAATTTTGGACTTGAGAGCAATGTCACCGCTGAAATATCCAACTTTCCCACTGTCACTTTCAATATCTTGACTGGAATCAACAATTAGCTGGAACAAGCATTACTTGATAAAGAGGTGTTTGTTGTAGAGTTGAGAACGAGAAGTATTTCAGTGGTGAATTGGGCTATTTGGTTATTTATTCGGCTTGTTTTGACCTCACCTTGATGGTGTGAACACAATGTAGCACAATATAGAAGGAATAAATCCACATTTTGGGCAAGAGTGCTAATATCTGTAGTACATTATGTTTAATTGTGTAGCCAGAATATATTCGGCCTCGTTATAGCATAGAAATCGTGGATCTGGGGCCTTCTTTCGACCCCGATGGGTACCATTTGTTACAGTGGTTGTAGCTTCTACACAGGCTGGGTCCAGCATCCAGGCAGGCACTTGCCCCAGATATTTCCTTCCCGGCGGTACAACACAAATTTACACCCGCGCGCTCGACGTAGAAAAACGATCGTTCTTCTTCCACACCAAACTCCACCATCAACCATGACGTTGGAACCACCCCAAATTCTTCGGATCAAACGTAAACGGAACCAAGATCCGCTTCAAGCACTTATTTTAGAAGATATCCATTCGGCGAAACGGTCCAAACCGTCGACTCCACTCCAGTCTACCTCCCCTTCACCAATTTCAACACCACGGCCAGTAGACCAAGACACTCCAGCACAATTGCACAATGTCTACTTCACGCTAGCCAGAACTGATGATTCTATTAACGAGTCCACTGCCATTGACTCCATTTTGCTAGATAACGATTCGTCAGTATCATCTCGAAAGAGAAAGTTTGTAATTCCAAACCAACATAAAGATGAACCAGTACCGGAGGAATTGAACGATATGGTGAACTCATTTTTGAATAATGACAATACTGGTAATGACGAGACTACTGTTACCAGAAAAAAACGGTCTAGAATGAACTCAATTCGTCCACCTGAGCAACCTGATGAGTTTGTCTATGATGTCTATTTTATTTCACCAACACCATTGACGTCACAAAACCACCCCCAATCACAGATTGGGTATATCAGATTCTTCAATGATGATAACGACTTGTACCAGTCTGATGAGGAGGATCTTCCGAAATCTCAGGTTGTGTCAGATAACGAAGATTCTAATGCTGAGGACTTTTACCAAAATGATTATCCTAGTGACGAAGATGCTGGGTCCAACAGTGATTTAGCAAGTTATCATAGTCAACATCAAAATGACGATATAACAAACTTAATGAATGATTTGGCTATCAAGGAAGACGATCTCGATGAGCTGCAACAGTTTGAATTTGGAGAGTATGAAGATCAATATCAGGATGTTGATTTCTTGCAAGATGATGTTTATTACGACGGCAATGACGGTGGTTCCTTTAAACGGAATAAGTTCTTTGAGTCGGACGAACATGACGAATTGGCAATCCATCGGGACAGAATTTTTGGCAAGTTGGAGAAAATGCTTCAAGACGAAATATAACGAAATTGAACGAAATGTAATATTAAATAATAATAAATACAAGGCATTATATATTTACAAGTTGATTTTGTTACGAAAAGAAAAACGGGCTATTTCTGACTTCCTTGATGTCTAGAGTTCCCGTGGGTGGACAGGGAAGAATCTTTACTGGAACTAGCACTGGGGTGAACTTTTTGATCAGAAAGTTGATTCCCTTTCCATCATAACCTTCTGTAGTGTACTCGTGGACTCTTTGAGAGCTTTTTGATTTGAAATAAAGTGTTGGTTGGTACTTGTCTATTAGTTTCATTGGGGTACCAGTACCAGTTTTCTGCTCCGACAATTTCTCTAGTTCATGCCACAAAATGCTATTATAATACTGGGTTTTTGATCGAATAGAGTACTTCTGTTTTGAATCTTTTTCACTGAAGTGAATTTCTCCATACTGATCTCTCATTTTCTGCAACTCGACGATCAACTCATCATTTTCATCATTCTTAATCCACACCAATTGGTAGGAATTACGGACCGTATATAAGAGGTCGTCTCTCAACTGAGAAATAATGTTGCTTGAATGGAGTCTGATGAATTCATCTCGAAGGATTTTAGAGAGTTTCGTAGTGTCACTAGGATATGTCCAGAACGAATCATGGACTGAAACAAACTGAATACCCTGTTGATTTGCCGCAACACAAGTCATAAACATGTGAATTGCATCTATAGAATGAACAAAATTAGGAGCAACGGCATTCAACTGCTTTCTTTTGTTGATTGATGAAAGTGCATTAGGTTTTCGTAACGAGATTGTTTGCAAAGTTGTGACTACATTGGTGGGTGTGGTATTCCGATAAAGCTGGATAACTGGAAACCCAGATAATGAAGTCCACATCAACGGCTTGAATAAACTAGGCTTGATGAAATTGTACCCTCGACTCTTATTGACATTCTTTTCAACATATCTCACTGTGGGTAAATCAAATGAACAAAGCACTCTATAAGCATTTTCAACTAACCAGTCTTGAATGAGTTTGGCATTTGAGAATAATTCTGATATGGAGTTCAATACCAATCGGGACAAATACAATGAAATATCACGTTGCTTGGTATTAATCTCTTCATATAGATTTGACGAGATAGATTGCGTGCTTGTTTTATGAGCCAGTAATATGTCCTTAATTCTTTGGTTAATTTGTAAAGTACCTCCATATTGAGTCACCCCATATACTGTTGTCATGACTGTTTGCTTAATGAGCTTTCTGGATAAAAGTGAATTGGCAAAAACTGCAACATCATGATGTGAACTTGTTTTGTCATTACAATCAACCTCTATTTTACTTCTCACCACATTCAAAACAGTAGTGTAAACATCACCTCTCGTATTTCCGTTGTTAGAAGGAACAAGGTTAACAGATTTACCTCCTTCAAGATCGGCTCCTAAAGCTGCGTAATGCTGTAATCCGTTACAAGATCCGTCCTGATGAACTGGTATTCTGCAACGGTAGTTGGAAATGTCACCACCTGCTTTTTGATAATTCAAAATCGAAACGATTTCCATAGATAATGCCAATGTTTGCCATGGTTTCTCTGCTGATTTCCACCAGAAATCGCCATCAAGTGGATGCAATGCTGAATTGATGATATTTTCCATGTTTTCGTCGATGAATTTAAGCCGGTCTTTCATTTGCAATTTGTCCTTACCATATACTCCTACTAATTGATATTTAAGCCAGTTAAATCCATCTGGCCCTAGAGGCTTGCTATGCCAGAACATCATCATTGCTCTCACTAAATCCTCTTGGTAATGAGATAAAACCGATACCATAGGGTATGCTCGGCCCCTAAAGTCGACATTGTGTGGTAAATAAAATATATCACCATTTTCATTAAAGCATTTTGCAACTCTTCGAATCAAGTCATATTCAATTCTTTTGCACCGTAATTCTTGCTCCTCTTTAGATGCATTGGGAATATTTATAAGCTTTGGAGGAATCGATAGAAACCCATCTTCCCATGCCATTACCTTCTCAAAAACCAAAAAAATCTTGGAATTGATTGCCCATGGCACTTTCCCCAATTCGTCGAGTCCCAAGTACGTTGACGCCAACTGACCAGTTTCGTTTGCAACAGTTAAATAGGTCATACATGTGTTGAAATCTGTAGTGTTCACAAGAGGTTTGAGATCGCTCAAGTAACCTCCTTCCGTGGGTGCTGTCCATCTTTTTGGTGGACACAACATGGGTAGATACAACGATTTGTTGATTGTTAGGTTCTCACATGTTTGGAATAAGTATAGTAAATATGGATGAATTTGAATTATTCCTACTGAATGTCCATTTGATACCACCAGGGAATGAATAAAAGCAGGAAACTTTGAATCTGAGTCTGGTTTCAAGAAAGGTTTGGGAATAGGTTTATTGTCTAATTTAGTAAGCTCAGTCAAAGTCGCAATGTCTTTGCTTTCAAGGTTAAGTTTGCAATTATTTATGAATACTTTCGTTATCGTAGCAAACAAAACAGAGCCTTCGTCATCTGGTTTGAAGAATTGCAATAATTGGCGCTTGATCAGGGCAAAAGTAGGCTCTTTAAATAGTATTCTTCTGAAAGTAGATGAAAGGTTTCGAACTAGTTCTGGAACTTTAACATAACCCACTTCTGTAGTTGTAGAAATCAACGTAGAAGTAATCAAATTAAGTAAAACATTCCTCGGTATAAGTTTTACATGGAGAATAAATTTCGCTATCACCTTTTCATCTTCATTTAGCTCATCAAAGGGTATCTGCTCTGCCCTCTTTATCATCAAATTTAATGCATTTAGGTTCTCTGTGTACCACGAATATAGCATTTTATTTTGATGTGTTTTGAACTTGTTGTAATTTATCATCAGTTTAGTGTGTTTTGGAACATGCCTGAAATCAATACTGATAGAATCCAAACTTTGTACAAGATCAAGACAATGGCTCTCGACATTGATTTGTTTAATTTTATTGAACTGTAGGTACTCATCCAAGAATTCATCTTTTTGCGATTCTGGTAACTTATCGTACTGCTCGTAAAGTTTATCATCACTGGCTTTGGGAAATTTCGTACCCAGAATGTAGTTGCACAAAGAATCTAAACTCAAATTGCCATTTTCGTCTTTGAAAGCTTCAATTTTCGACAATTCAAGAATGTTCTTGTCCGTCTCTTGCACCTTCTTGACATCACGGAAAGATACTTTAGTGCCATTTATTCGACAAATGTGCAAGAAAACTGTCTGCAATTGCCCATTGTCGTTCAACTCTTCGGCAAATTGGCTAGCTTCTATGTGAAAATCTGACATTAATGCTTTGATATACTTGGCTAGCGATAATTTAACCATCTGTTCGTTTTGGCTTCTGATATTACTAAAACATATTGTTAAACATCGAATCATCAAAGAATGAATCTGGTGACGTAGTTTGAAAATATCGTTGGGGACTTTCAATATCAGTAGCAAAGATTCATTAGCTTGAAAGTGATCAATTAATCCTTTAACAACAACTGTATTCAAACCGGAAAAGTTTTCAGCAAGATTGGTTACTAGAATTAACGTGCAAGAATAGTAGCTTTCCAATGAACCATAGTTAATACTCTGGTTATTCTTTTCATAGTTTAGTCGGATCCTCATTACAAGTTTCGATAAAAGCTGGTTGGACCGATTGTAATCTCCGTACATCACAGATTGAAGAAAGTTGTTTACAAGTTGAGTTGTATCGGTGTTTGGTATCTTTCTGTCATTCAATTTGGCATGGTCCAAGAGTTGCTGAGGACTTACATTATACACCTCGAATTTTCCATTACGGGTTCCCAGTACAACAGATTTATAGCGTAGATTTCGCACTACCGCCCCAAATTGGCTCCATCGTGCAATCCATCTAGCCATACGACTGCTTGAAGAAAAGTGTTGCAAATTACTAACTGCAAAAAAAGTTGCACTAGTAAATAGTGAGGTGCTACCAATTATGCGCTACCATTAGGCTAAGAACGGTAAGTCACTGTATAAGCAAAGAAATTACCAGTAAGAAGTCGATAAGACAGTTCGTCGGAAACCAGGCATTCCATGGGTCTTCCAGGGCTCAGAGCGTAACGCTAATCAACTCAGGAATGACATGTGGCAGCATGCCGATAGTGGGGCAGTCTAACTATTTGAACCAACCCGCTAGTTTTGGGTCAAATTAAACCAAAGTACACAAAATCAAAAAAAGATACGGATCACGTGATTTAACCGCGGTGTAAAAATTTCCTGAAATGACTCAATCTACAATAGGTTGCAACTGGAAGAGAAAGATAGCGAAAAAGAATACAAGAATTTCCACAGCAAATAGGATAAATGAGTATTAACGGTGTTGTTCGTGGAGTGAGACACGTTTCTTCGAAGGCAACAAGATTTGTGCCCAAATCAGGAGTATATCCACTTGGATTCTCAGTTGGAGGTATCCATTGTGGAGTGAAGAAAGACGGAACTTCATTGGATTTGGCGATGATCAAAAATGACTACGGAAAAGACGCTGTGGCGACCGCAGTTTTCACGAAAAATAAGTTTAAGGCAGCGCCGGTTCAAGTCTCGACTAGGATTGTTTCAGAAAAACAAGGACAAAACATCAATTCTATAATTGTGAACAGTGGGAACGCCAATGCTGTTACCGGGGTACAGGGGTTGAAGGATGCCCAAGATATGGTGGATACTACCGATGCAGTTTTAAAAAACGACAAAGACTCGACCTTAGTGATGTCTACTGGGGTTATTGGTAACAATCTTCCTATTGGAAACATCTTGTCGGGAATTCCCAAACTTGCCCAAGAGAACTTGGGATCATCTCACCAACACTGGTTGAATTGTGCTACTGCGATTTGTACTACAGATACATTTCCAAAGTTGGTGTCTAAGCAATTTGAGATTAATGGTGTAACTTATACTTTGGCTGGTCTTGCGAAAGGTGCTGGGATGATTTGCCCAAACATGGCAACATTATTGGGATTCTTTGCTACAGATGCACCAGTTTCCAACTCTGCATTGAAAGAGATCTTGAAATACTCTACCGATAGATCGTTTAATAGTATATCTGTAGATGGAGATATGTCTACAAACGACACTATTGCTGCTATTGCCAATGGTGCAGCTGGTGGAAAATTGATTGATACAACCCCAGAGTCCAAAGAGTCATTTGATAAGCTCAAGGAGGCTGTCACTGATTTTGCTCAGCAATTGGCAAAACTTGTAGTCAGAGACGGAGAAGGCGCTACTAAATTCATCACTTTAACTGTCAAGGATGCTAAGACTTATGAAGATGCTAGAAATATTGCATACTCGATTGCTAACTCGTCATTATTCAAAACTGCGATGTACGGTAAAGATGCCAACTGGGGACGTATTCTTTGCGCTATTGGTTACTCCAATACCTCGTCTCCGGATTCAGTTATTCCAGAAAAGACCAATGTTTCTTTCATTCCAACAGACGGATCAAAAGTCTTGCGTTTGTTGATTAACGGTGAACCTGAAGTTGTCGATGAAGAAAGAGCATCAGAAATTTTGCAAGCTGAAGACTTAGAAATTGAGATTGATTTAGGTACTGGAGGTGGCCAACAAACTCAATTCTGGACTTGTGATTTATCTCACGAGTATGTTACTATCAATGGTGACTACAGATCGTAGAGATGGTTAGACATTTTAGTTTAGGTACAGCATATGAGATACGCATAAATTAAAATATACTAAATTTTTTTAAAAAATTAGTAAAATTTTACAAAATGGCTAATGATTTTAATCAAGTATGTGATACTTTATGCTCTTATCATAGTAAACTGAACAAAATAAAACTTCTAATTAACTCCTTGAACATTCGCTGAGTTACCGGTGTTCGATACCGGCGAGGTAGATGTAGTACTTGGTGAAGTCAATAACGAAATTGCTGATTTTATGGTGTTAATACTTCTGTCGATACCGGATATGTTTCGTGCCAATTCAGTTACTGGCCAGGGAAGTGCACGAAATACTGGGAGAATTTTGGAGTAAGCAGGAAGTTTAATTTCACCACGTTTTCCAAGTTCAATGGCACGCAACACAGACTTAGCAACGTATTTTGGATCCAATTCTGGAGCGAATAACGATGATGGCGTGGTGATATAATCAAACATGCCAGTTTGTAGTTGGCCAGGACATACCAACAAGGTTTTGATGCCATATGGATTCAAGGATGGAGGTCCCAACTCATAGGTCAACGACTCATGAAGGGCAATCAAACCAGATTTAGAGGCACCGTAGACACTAAGTCTAGCTGGAGACATGTACCCCAAAACTGAAGCAATAGTTACGATATAGCCTCGTTTCGTTTTAATCATGTCTGGCAAAAACGTTTTAATAGTGTAGAAACTGGAAATAAGATTTACCTGGATAGTCTTTTCAATGTCTTTGAACGAGAGCTCCACCAAAGACATCCCCTTTGAAATGGCAGCGTTATTGATTAGAACAGTGACTATGCCAAAATCTTGTTTAATTTGCTTTCTTAGATGGAAAATTTGGTGACGGTTACTAACATCACCAGCGTAATAATGGACACCTGGGATGGCATCATTCTGGTCGGGAATTTTCAAATCATATACTATAACCACTGCACCCTTGGCAGCAAAACAGCGGACCATCTCTTTACCCAATCCTGAGCTGCCGCCTGTTACAAGTACAATATCCCGTTGGGGGTCAAAATAGTGCCCAAAAATCACTTTCGAAACTTGACGAATCTTCTCATTTACCCCAGCACAAACCAGCACTAGCAAGCGTAAAAGAGACATTGTTGGACACCAGACTGGAAAAGAAGTAGTGTTAGAAAATGGCTGCAAAATTTTTTGGCACTCGCAAAAACTGTTACAAAGAAAATCAGATTTTATATAAATTGTCACAAATTGGAAAGCTTAAAACGAAAAATGACGAGACAGTCCCAGGTTAAATTTTGCCTCTAACTTCGTAGCGTATTGTGTTTATGGCAAATACTGTCATTGCTGCAGTTCTTTCTGTTACTGTATCAGCGCAGAGAAGCATGGTGTTGTGAAAACTTTCAATTTTTTGCAGAAAAAAGCCCATGGGTATTTAAACAAGAAACAAATACTCCCGCACACTCATGTAAGTCAACAATCCACATAATTGGTTGCTTTTCCAAGTTTTTAGCCATCAGGATTTTGCAGCCATTTTTTTGTCGTGTCGCGATACCATTTTTTTTTTCACTTCTATAATTTATCAAACTAATTTTTTTCAAGGTTCCAAACGTCAGCGAAAATGGGCAAATATTCCATGTTCAAGGGGCTTCCCTCGTCAAGAATCCTCAAGCAAATAGCCAATTTAAACCGTATATCGGGAACCCCCGAAACGGCGTTCAAAATTGACCCAGCACAAGTATCGAAAATCGAACTTTTGTTGATTCAAGGTAATGGCCATGGCCCTTCAGTAGGTTTGAAAAAGTTCTGGAGACACAACTTGCCAACTTTAAAGTTCCACAATGAAGACATCAGTTTTGTAGTCACCAGAATCAACACATCCACCAAACAAGAATTCGAAGCCTGCCCTGCGAAAATTGTTATTCACAAATCTAACAGTGAAAAAGTACAGATTGATTGTGCCAAACAACACTCATCCAAGATTCTTGAATCACTCGTCAAATTAACTGGCGCCGCAAGCATTCCTGCTGACCAAATTCCTACCATTTCACCACCTAGTAATGATCCTTTCCATTGATTATACTACGCTAACTACCTTGTACATATACTTTTTCATGATATTAGATTAGATTAAATACATGATGACACTATGGTAATTTCTATTCTATTATTGTAGAAACTTCAAAAGTGCTTCCCGACCCTTTAACTCCATTAATTGTTTGATATGCAATAGATCTTCAATCTCCTCTGGTTGAAGTGTTGGCCTGGCAATTTCAACATCTGCCTGTTGTAAAGCCACCTTGACCAACTCGTCAAAATCAACTCGTTGTCGTGGTTTGGTTTTGATATCCGATAATGCTTCGTATACTTCATGATCAATTTTGTTGGTTTCAACTCTCGACTTACAGTCATATTCTTGTAGATTCTCCATTATCTTCAGTCGCCCTTCACTGTTAACTTTGGTGATGAAATCAAGTACTATCAGTTTCGCTGGTACTCGGTAGATCGATCTGTAATCCTTTTTGTCATTTAGCAGTTTTGCGAGCTTCGATGGAGCTTTGGCACTGATCCCATCTTCAACGCTAACATTCTGGAAAAACTGTGGAATTTCCACATTTCCATTTGTTGGTGAATTTGACAGGGTCTCGTTTTTCTCCTTGTCGAAATCGTCGTTTTCGTAGTGTAAGTAATCAACCAAATGTGGGAATGTGCGGTCCTTGAGATATGGCTGGTCGTCATGGTGAATTAAGAAATTGCTGGCGTTGGCGATCCTCAAAAAATGATTGTAAAGCGATGTATCTCGCACCTCGGTGTCTTTCAAGATTCTAAAGTTCAGCAAATTGTGTGGTAGTAAATCTTCAATGTGGTTCGAACATCTCCATTTTGTGCCGATGGTTTTGGGCGAGCACATCGGCGTATCCAAGCAGTCGAGATGCCAAACAAGACTGCAGTAATCACAATGAATCAATGTTCGTCTGTTCAATCCAGAATCTCCACATTTATGACACAAGTACGGATCACCATTTTTGTCATAAAGACTGTCTATTTCGAGATCAACATCCTTGTTGAATCCTTTAATCTGCGACCCGTTGGCTTTAGTATACGAGAGCTCAGGTAAAAACGATTCATCTTGGTACTCTCCGTTGTCACCAGTAGACACTCCTATAAATGTCTCTTCTCTGAGGTTTCGTGGTAATTGGAATTCTAATGGACATCGCGATTCTAGCTGGTTCAAGAGTTGGCCAAAAAGACCAACATCGTTCCATTTCTTCACCGAGTCTGGGTTTCTTTGTGCTATGCATTGACGACAAAACCAGTGATCTTCTGGGACCTCTTCCAATGGAGGATCACAGCACGTAAAATGAAACGATTTTGGACAACTTTCACAACAAATAAAGATCCCTGATCCACCGCACGAAGTACAGAAATCGTCGTTATCTTTGGTTGCGTCATCTTCTGGTTTATGGTCGCCGTTTTCCGTCATCGAAACAGGAGCAAGGTTCGTGCTAGCATGCTTCTTGGGCGATATTACTTTTATTCTTTTACTTGAGCGAGTTGGCGTGGGCTTGGCCGAGCCTTTTCTCTTTGTTTTTGGGGTCTTTTCGTTGTCCTGGCCAGAATTTTGTCGAAGCTTAATTTTCAACGGAGTTCTAATATTGCTAGAATTGGTCAATTTTTCGGTATTTTTCGACGAAAGCGTAGACGTATACTTGGCCTCGACGTTCTGGATCTCTGACAATTCCTGGTCAGAAACTATGACGTCGTCACTAGGAGTTTCGTCCTTGGGTCTTCTGCCAGGCCGTCTTTTCTTCACCGACCACAACGCCTCTTTCTTTATTTTGGCCGGGGGAAACGCCTCTAGCGGCACCCCCGTGTACACTGGCTTGGGCTCAGCAGGCTCAGGCTCCACAAACACAAGTTTCGACCCCCGTTTCACCACGCCAGAAACACCGTTTTGAATCAAGTCCTGCGACCCTGGGCCATCGTTCAAAATCGGACTAGCCTTCAACGACGTCGGCGTCGACGTCGTCAACGTCAGCCTCTGAGACAACCTGCTCGATTTCCGTGGCTGCTTACCATCACTACCACCATTGCCGTTCGCTCTTGTCTTCCCACCATTGGCCTCACCAGACTCACATCGACGCTTGCGTCCCACTTTACCAGGAGGCCTGACCAAACCTGGCGACAGACGTCTGCTACCACCTCCAGATGACACCGACTCCTCGTCAGTAGTGTTACGACTTACCATCTGTTCAACACAGTCACCGAAATTGCTCCAGATAAAGAAACCAAAATCCAGTAAATTTCGCGTGAAAATTCCAACTTTCACCACCACCTCTACAAAACCTCGCCTGCTGGCCTACACTTTTTTACAAAACGTCGTAGTAACTACACACAAACTCTCTGGGCGCGCACTATTTGGTTTCGTCCTTTTTAGCTGCCTTCTTTTGTGTCTTCAATGGCTGGTTCAACACCGCTAACACATCTTCGTCAGTAATAGATTTTTCACTTTGGTAAAGTTCGGGGTCAAAGACGGGACTAGTGTACTTGACAATTCCGTTTTTGGTGATGGCAAACGTGGTGAAGTACTGGGCAATGTATTCGCCGTCTTTGTCAGTGTAGATATCGTACGGCAACACCACCTTGTGGTTCGATGGTTCCACTAACCCACCTCTGGCCTTGGATGGCTCTTCCAAGTTTCTGATGTTGAATGGGAACGGACCACTGGCTTTTTGCTTGAGCTCTCCCAACACTTTGTGTGACATCTTCAACTTGAGAGCATACGAGTTTCCTGTCAATTTGTACAACGACGTTCTGTACTTGGCAGGCTTGACTTTACCATCGCTGGAGGTGGAAATCAAGATATCCAAACCATACACTTCGTTCTCTTCAAACTTGAACGTCTCCATCTCGTTCTTGTTCTGCTTGGTGGGATTGAGAATCACTTCTTTTGGCCCGTACAAGACGTCTTTTTCAATGTTGTGGGTCAACATGCTTTCGACAGCACAAGTATCGTACTCCTTGGCCACTTTGGCAACAATGTTGGTAACGTCCCAGTTTCTGTTGTTGACTCTGAACGACCTGATGGCGGCCTCTGAAGCTTTCCACGCAGAAGTGATCACGTCGGCCTTTCTGCCTTCGGCTGGGGCTTCTTTGGTAGCACCAATAATCACGGTATCGGCAACAATTGCTGGAAACCCGTCGATTTGGACCCCAAGCATGACGTTGACGACATCACCGGTGTTCAAAGTCAAGTTAGCATCGTCCTTTTCGCTGACTGGAGCCAAGTGGGCCGGAATGTGGTTAGGGTTAACACATGTAGGGAAGGCAATACCTTTGGAAATCTTGGAAGTCTTCTTGGAATTGTAGATTTTGGACAACTCCTCGGTCATCAAGTCGTCTCCCTTCTTACAAATGTCGAAAACTTGTGCCCCATTAACGACCAATTGCTTGACCTGGGCCAATACTCTGTTGGAAATGTCCCCAGCTTGCTTGTATTTCTGAACTACGTCAGAATTGGCGATGGTATTGTCGACTTTTTTTGCTACCAATGGTTAGTAATACTCTCTAGCACCGCTATGGGCCATTCAGACCGCTGTACTTACCGGCAGTAGACATTTTTGGAGATTAGTTAAAATGAACAAGTATAAGGGAAATATTCTCACCCGAAATTTTTCACTTTTATATGATATTACACATTCTAGTTTAGTTCCTTTTCCAAACCCTGGTTAGACTATGGATAAGCGGTAGTTTGACCGTGTGAGCTAGTTTACCGTACGCATCCAACCCTCCATGGCGAATTTCATCGTCTGCTTAGCTCATTTTTGTGAACTACATGGCCCTTCCAGTATCATTTGTACCCAGATCTGTACCCGTGAAGAAAAAGACCAGTACATCTTACCTAGCACCTCGAAATTGCAAACATGTGCTTCATGTAAGCTTCATCTTCCTGGAGAGAATGCCAATTTGACCACCTCTGGCGACTCCGGCTCCCAGACTATGTTCATTTCCACCCAGTACCCAACATCGCAATCGAGGTTTGTGGCATTGACAAAGTTAATAATGAAGTCACTTTCTGTCGAGACGTCGTCTGATATAACCAAACCAATGTTTTTTGGAGGCACAGTCTACGGCTATTGTATCCACAAAATTTTTAAAATCAAGGACCCCAACGCTCGAGGCTCGGAACGGAAGTACTCCCTTATGGTGATAAGTGACGAAGAACTCGACTTGGTGAAGAACTGGAATATTGTCAATCTCTATTTGACAGAGATCATTTCGTTGATCCAAAAACAGGTTGACTTGACTGTAGAAAATAACTTGAAAAACCCGGCCGAGAGTACGGGAATCTTGGACGAGAGATACTTAAGAAGGGCTGTTGTCAAACCCAAGTCGCTTCTTGAGTTGACGGGAGATCCCCAGATATTTGTCAAGTTCCATTTGTGGGCAGTTGAGTTGCTTACAGATATCTGTAAATGAATACTTCACCATTTATACATCGTTCAATATATACATAATTTATTGCAAAATCCAATACTTCAAGCACTGGTAACATCGCCAACGACCTTACAAACCTTGCGGTACCGTTCTAAAATCCACGGATCAACACGAATCGACAGGAGCTCAGTTTCGTGGGGTGGTTCTTTGAACCTCACCAGCTTTTGTTGCTTATGAATCCACGTTAAATGTTCGGTATGCTTGAACTCAAGCAAAAACTGTTTATCATGGCACGAATTTCCCAACTCATCATGTTTGCACACTCTCTTTGGTGCCCATAATCGAGACACCGGCCGGAATATATGGTCAGCAAACTGGAGTTTCCATAAACCTTTGGGGTATTCCCGTGTGAGAATACGACCAAAAGCTTGGGGTACAAAGGCCATTACTCCTTCAAACAATGTTCTTCTTAAAGGACTGAGTTCATCTAGACGATAATAGTGGTTGTCACGACAATTGACAAGATCCTGGTTTTGAAAGTGTGTGTCTCGAGATATGGTCCATTCTTTCTTTAGTTCCTCAATCGCAATTGTCAGAGAACCTTTCTTCTCCAAGAAATGTTCATCAAGAACCTGATTGAACTCGTTGCTATCGTCAAATTCAATATCGTTGCACCCATCTGTGATAGCTAGCCCAGTGATATCCACGTACATACCCGTGGAAACATCAATGAACCTAGCATCTATATTGTTTTCACCGTTTCCATGCTTGCGATAGGCAAAGCTCGGACTAACCTCGAGGAAATACTTGCCAATTCCAATATTCAATGGTTGGTTATCTTCTGATAAATCGATAACTATGGATTGATTATAGAATTTAGCCATATGAAGTAGACTCATTGCGGGAACTTGTACGTCTACATCTTGGTCCCACGGCAAGTTCATTCCGTTCCAATACCATCCCATCAATGTTCCGTGTGCGAGCCACGTTTTAATCCCTACAGAGTTAGCAAATCTCAACCATGCTCTGGTCAATCTGTGAAGAATTGCTTTCCTTTCGTAGTCTGAATACTCAAGTTTTTGAAAGAATCTCCAGTCATAATGGCCACCAAACGTGCTTTCTTCGACTAGTGCTTCGTAAAAGAATTTTGGTTGATTAGGATTAACGGCGTTTCTTTCAAATTCAGCTTCAAAGGCATGGTCATCTCGGTCTGTAGAAATTGGTGTTAGATTAAATTTAAAGTCGTCTTTACCAACATACGCGTCAAATGACGGCTTATCTATTAATTTTAACTTTTGATCAGTACCATTTGTGGCTACTTTTTTCAAGATGCTTCTTAACCTTACGAGCTCTTCAATCAATGAAATTCCATAATCAATTCTTGTTACATTTTCATTTTCATGTCGAACTACGAGGTCAATTGTTGTGTTAGAGTTAGCAGTTTGTATTTTCATAGCGGCTCCATTGGAGCAAATACCAAGTAGTACAACATTCCTTGGAATTGGTGCCCAATTCAATAGATAATTTACTCCAATAATTTTTCTCTCCAACAAGCCAAGCAGTTGGTCAATTGGACCTATAATATAGTCTACTTGATCCGAATTGTTTGTTTTCTTCAATGCATTGTTAATTGCTTCTCCAGAATCACGATTATAAGCTTCAGTATCAATCATATCACCCCAATGAAAAGGTATTTTGAAACTTGATAAGCTGCCATTGCGAGAGACTTGGTTGTAAATCATACGGACCCAAATAGCAACAACAAGTCTAGGGTCAAAATCATTTATTAGAACGTCTTCATCTGTCGTGGTGGACCCTGGCAAGTACGATTTTTCCAAAACCTCTCGAACTGAAGAAGGGGCCCCATAAAACAGCTCCACATCTAGTATGGAGATATCATGGTTTAAAGAAGGGTTCAATAGTGGTGTTAGTACCACAAGAATCACCGCAATCAACAACAGAACCACTGTTATTACAGAGAACACCCAATTTGATTTTTGTTGATTTGACATATTCAACATAGTTCTCTCAATTGAATGCTTTTCAGTCAAACAGCCAAAAACGTTTCACAAATGTCCAAGTAACTGGAAATATCAGTCCAAAATAACAGAAGCAGCAATTGCGTATGTATTAACTATCTACTTAAATAAAGGCTCCAACTTGCCCTTTGAGTTCAACGTCAGAAGTTCAGAGTAGCCACCAATATGCTTACCATTGATAAAGATATTAGGCACAGTAGACTGTCCTGTTAATTTACGTAAAGCTCCCTGTATTTCTGAGCCGTTAGAAACGGTGTCTAATTCTTGTAAATAAAAATCCTGCTTTAAGGAACTCAACAAGGACTTGGCCAGAGTACAGTATGGACAGTATGTTTTCGAGTACACAACAATTTTGTTACTACTGATTACTTGTTTAATTTCGTTTAAAACCTCTTCGTTAACTGGAGCAGACACAAATAATGACTTTATAAATTGAAACATTTCTTAAAAGTATAATTATTTCTACGAATTATGAATTGCTTTATGCGATGCTTTTATAACTCGCTTGATGCTTGCGATGACGCTGTAATGCACAACGCGTGGTATTCTGCCGAACGGTGGACCGTTGGACGTGGGTGTGTATCTCGCCGGGGCCGCGCCGGTGTAGGTCGCGTGCCGTGTGTGGTTCTACAGAGAGCCTAAAAAAAGTGACCATAGAGAACCTTCGTGACTTCTTGCACTAAGCTGCTCTTGTAATCAAATTCTGGCTAGAACTGAACTTGTCTGTAGACTCTCCGGAATAAGCAAACATCACACCATTGACTTTTTAAAAGAAATTTTGGTAACAAATGTGACTACACGAAAACCATAATTTATTTCAGAGGAAACTATGATGATCCCTAGTCCATCTAACTATTATTCTCCAATGTTAATTTAAGACTGAGAATAGCCTGTAATTTTTGGTTATTAAAGGAGTACATTAGCCCAGTGGCTTACTCACGCAAAATGTAACGTAAATTGTAAGCTCTGAATCGTGACCATACGTGATTGTCGTTAATAGGATTAATTACAGTAAGCCACCAAAATAATTTCCACAATTTGAACTGCAAGCCTGAATTATTTTCTTACATGACCCCAGTTTTGCCCTGGTTGGTTTTAAAAGAAACTACGGGATTTGGTTTAGGAAGTCTTATAATAAAAAGCCGCTTAAGCTGCGAAAGATTGAATCTTAAAAGATCTCTTTGTCCGGTTTGCGTCGTACATGACCAAGCTTTGTTCAAATGTAGCTTCTTACTGTAAGACTCGTTAAGCCTTGAATACTCAAACCTGTGACATAACAAAATACATGGTTCAGGCTGCCATGAAAGAGTACACAAACAATTCGTTCTTCTCGAAAAAAAAAAAAAATCTTGTTTGGCAACTTGAAACCATTTTGCGCCGTTGGAAGGTAATTTATACTTCCTTTAGCTCTGACCTAAACAGCTTATAAATTATAATGACATTTCTAAAGAATCTTTTATCGCTTATGTGACTTCTATAGATTTTCAAGTATTGTGGACATTAATGCTATGTCTTCTTTATGGCAACAGAACACTGAACTAGACGACTTAAGATATTACACGTATATTGTCTATAAATAATGCCTCAATCTAAAATGTTTCTATGTGTGTCCTTTCCTTTGTGTATTGTTCTTCAGAAATTAGCAAACATTTGTTGCTTCTCCAAAACCTTTTCAATTGGAAAAACTTCGTTTGAGACAGTTTTTTCCTTGAAAATCGATTCCAATACTGTATTGGATTCGGAGGGTTTGATCTTATTGCTGAATGTCCCAATGGTGATATGTGGATATTTGTTGATTGGTTCAATTTTTTCAGTTACTTCAAAATTGCCATCATAAACATCCAATATGTCAACTTTGACACAAATCAATCTATCTGTCCGAATGACAATTCCTGTCATCTTCACGTCGCAGTAGAAACCCAACATTGTGCGATCTTTATCTTCGTATTGCGCAGGAAACCGCTTGACTAGTTTGTTCCACTTTGCTTTGGCTTCCTTGCCCTTAGAAGCAACATGACCTACCGTAACATGGAATTCAGCTTGAACTCGATTCATGTGCTGAAGTAATTTCCAGTCTTGGTTGTTTTCAAGTGTTTCTTGTAACGTCTTTAGCACAGTTTCCTTATCTATTGATATTCCGAAATATGTTACTTTATGCATCTTTGGCATGATTTTTGTGAATGTTGGTGTATACTTCAATGACTCTGCAAATGCCGTAGAAATTGCTTCATCAGTTGGAATTGGGTCTTTGAATAGGTCTGGATACTTCTCGGAGAGAGCATTGATGATGATTTTTGTATTAGTTAATGAAGATGATTCTCCCAATTCAAGGTCGATTATGAAATCGAATTCCTCATCTGGAGCTTGCTTGGCCTCTACTGGTTGAAACCGTTTGATGAACGATTTCATCACCATAATTGCCGTGTCTGGGTCAGTGTTTGATTTTATAGTTTGATGATTATCTCCACGCGTGAAGACCCGGTTTTTTGTTATCTCCCACAAATCGTCCGAATCAATATCCTTTACGAAATTAACACAGATAAACTCGATTTGGTAGTTGGTGTTATCGAATTTTCCTAGTTTAGTCTCAAAGTCGTCAAAAATCTGTCTACGTTCTTTATAAGAAGCGTTATTCCTATCAAACAAAACGACTTCATGAGTCGCCAAAGCTTTGATTGCATGGTCTACAATTTTTGTCTTGGACGATTTCCCAATGTTGTCGTTTTGAATGTGGGTCCATTTGGGAAACAATTGCGTTAAGGTCTGGAAAACAGTAGTTTTACCACACCCAATTGTTGACACTGGAACAACAACATACCGCACCTGTTTGTTCAAGTCCAAATTACCCAATTGTTTTTGAAGAGTATCATCTATGTCTAATAAAGACATACCATTGGATTGATTGAATGAGTCTAAGAACGCTTGACGAACTTCTATGATGCCGTGGCCCCTTTTGAACCGTTCAACAAAACCAGGATGGTCCATCGAGTATTGTTGAGCGAATTTCAAGTATTCCCGCGAGATGTACTTGTTCTTTTTTATATTTATGGAATCGATGAGGGTACCATTTAAGATCATTTTCTTGGTGATCTCCCTGAATTGACGATAGAGCAAGTATGGCTGTTCAAACTTGTATTTAAAGAAAAAGTCAGGGTTTGTGCACCGGATGACGAAACCTTCGATTTCTTTCCCTTTGTAGGTTCCGGTCTTAGCACAATCTTCGAGGAAGTCGAACAATGTAGTTGTATCTTCAAATCTAAATGACGAGACGCATTTAAATCCCCATTCTCGGGCGAAATTCTGTACCTGCTCCATTGGAACCGTCTTGAACTGGATGGTATTGTAGTTCAACCCATGGATATAGAGACCAGCATCTTCCTTAGAGTAGGGCAAAACGTGTTCCTCGAACTCGTCGTCGCACAACTCTGCCACTGCTGTCAAGTTGTTGTCGTACAAGAACTTGGCGAGCGATTCCACTGCAATGTTGCATCTTTTCAACTGGTCCACCAACTGGTGGTGGCCCTCCATGGCATGGTTTTTGTCCAAATCCTCTCTTTCTCCGGTGGAATGTTTCGAGCACACCACAATCAGCGAGTCTGGAAGCCCACTGATGAAGATAATACACCCGTTCTCCTTCATGGTGACGTCAAATGGCCCTGGTAGCAGCTTCAATCTCTCCAATTTGGTGACGTCCTTTTCGTCAATATTGAAGAACTTGTCATACCCCCGCACAATAATCTCAGAGTTGTTCAACGTGAAGATTCCTCTGGCGTCAATGGGAAGATTGGCATCTGGCTTATAATAGTCCCATTCGTTAAATTTCCACAGGTCCAAACTGTGCGAAGACCCTACGACCTGGTTGGAAATCTTTCTCACTTTGCCGGATTTCTTAAGCTTAGTAGCGTCCTCGAGGTTCTGGCACAACAATTGCACTGTTTCTTGCGACTCTCTAGCGACTGGTGGTATCATGGGGAAGAAGAATAATTTTTCAAAATCATATTGTGTAAATGCTGCGAAATTTATCTAGAAAAAAACTACGTAAACAGCTTGAGTCATAGTTAGTCACTTTGACCACACACAATGTCGTACAATGTGGATGTGGACGAGGCGGACGTGGCGGTGTTGAGTCAGAATTTGACCAAGGCGAAAGATGCGTTTGTCAGCATCAACAAGTCGTTGAATAGAATCAGTGTCAAATCTGCTGATACGTCGAAGAACATCAAGCCGATATTGAAGGACGTCAACCGGTTGAGCCACCAACGGAAACAGATCTCCAAGGGAATTGACGTTTTGCAAGAGGTCAGCGACGCTGCCGGAGTCATTAGCCAGTACGAATCGGTTTTGGTGAACTCCATTGAGTTCGTGGGGTTGTCTAAGTTCATCAAAACATTGGAGGAAAGCAAACAGTACTTTGTCAAGATCAAGCCTAGTTTGAAGAGATTTGCCAACTTGTTGATTAGTTTTGACAATTTGATCGACAAGTCCAACATCAAGCTACAATCGTACCTACAAGCACTTTCTCGGGCAGACAGTGCGACGTACGCTAATGACAAGACGAAACTACATGAGACGAGGATGATTTTGAACTACTTCCACCAGACAGATGATATTGGGCTGGTGCAGATGTTTGTGAAGGCACGGCGTGATCTTTTGTTCCAGACGCAGTCTAAGTTGGAGCCAGCTACAAAGCCAGTGGAACGGCCACCGAATATTCCCTACGAAAAGGGGACAAACGGTATCAACAGGTTCAATAACGAGTTGATAAGGAGTATTAAGGATGAGGTGGTGTTGTTGGAGTTGCTCCAGTTGCCAGTGAACCAGCACATCGACGGCATTGTAGAGAGAACGATCGGCGAGTTGTACAACCAGAAGGTTATTAATAACTTCAACCATTTCTTCCACAACACGCTCAGAATCATCGACAACGACACGTTTGTGCTTGAGATCATCGAAAACCTACTTCATTTCCAGAAGTTCTTGAAAAACTACAGCATTCAAAACAAGGACTTTGACAACAGTATATCGTTCTTCATCACGAAATCGTCGATTTTGTTCAAGGAGTACTTCACGCTCATAGAGCGCAAATTTTCTGGACAGGTGCTTAATGACACCAACATACCGCAAATTACGGTGGAATTGGTGTCGAAGATGCGTCGTGTAAGTGAATTTGAAGAATCGTGTCTTCGTATCGCAGAACAGTACAAGTTGGGTGACTGGCTTGTGGTAAAACCGCCATTGCGATTTGTCAGCGTATACACGTCGTTAATACCTAATAATGCTGAAGAAACGACGGCGTACTTGCTTTCGTCGTTCTTTTCAGATTTGATTGATTGTATTATGATCAATATTGAGATTGGGCTCAAGAGCCAAGAGCTTTCGGTAAAGAAGTCTACACAAGGATTCTATCTTATTAAAAACTTAATTATGGTAGAGACAATTATCAACAAGTCCAAATCGTTATATTCCTGTTTGGGAAGTACTGGTAACGAACGGATAGGCAAGTTGAAAAACAGGTTTTTGAAGTTATTTTTGGATGACTGGAATTATGCATCGTATATTATCATTCGAGACATGACAACCATCGCCACAACAAGCGCACACTCTGGTGGGGTTTCTTCTGGGCTGACGGGAATGATCGGCGGGCATATGACCAACAAGGAACGAGAGCAAATTAAAGAACTTTTCAAGACTTTTAATGAGTCGTTTGAAGATGCGCTTAGAAACTATGAGAAATATAATATTAGTGATGCCAATTTGCGAGTGTATTTGGCAAGTGAAATCAAGAAGTTAATCACCAGTGCTTATTTCAAGTTGTATGACAAGTACGGCAACAGCGACTTTACAAAAAACAAACAGAAGTATGTGAAGTACGACAAACAACTGTTTGAGAGACTTTTGAGTGAGAAACTTCAGTGATCTCGAAATGGAAGTAACGGAACTAGTTCAAACGGTATTTGGTAAGCAGATCCCAAACGGGGAGATAAAGTCGAATATGCATTAAACGTTGCAGGAAATTACTTCAATAGTGTATCTCCGGTGGTAATGCCAAATATTATATGTAGCGTATTGTGTACGATATTTTGAAGTATGAAGTTTGAATCATCAGATAATCAAAAAATATGATCACACGTAGGACATCTAGAGATTGGCGATCCTCTACAAACAACATGCTACGATAAGAGAGGCTCAGGTGGGCTGAAAGTTGTCACACAACGGTACTGGGTTAGTCATCAATTGGTCAATGTAAACAGCCATCTAGGTGAAGTACATAAGTATAGCATGTGTTAATTCAATGACCGTCATAAGTAGTAAACAAAGTTGACACATTTGAAATGGCCCTTGATGCCAAATATAGCAACTCGACCAAGGAAATTCCCAAGTACACAAACGGTGAACATTCTGCAGGTTGTGAGTCAAACAATACCAGAGTGGTTATCACGTTCTAGGGCCAGACAGTAGGGGTTTACGATAATTAATAATAGTTCGGGAACAAGGTTCCATTACTTAGAAAGATATTGCGCTTTCTGTTTTGACACTAATGCTTTGCCACATTTTTCATTAAACCTAGGAAATTTCTGGGGTCACCTTGGCAAAAATATTTCAGTTCCGTACTGCATGATGGCCAAGCTTTGAAACCCTGGTTATGTAATCGGGTACCGCTCGTACAACTGGCTGTCTGGGCTTGGTCTTCGCAGCAGTGACAAGGTAGGTGGGTAGAAATGTTGTTTCAAGTTAGAATAAAGTTCGATGTTTAAGAAACAAAAAACATTTTGATGTGGTAAATCTGATTTTAAGTTCTCGGAAGTTGACAATTACCCTCGGGAAAATCTCTGCATACCCTCGACAAGTATTGCATAAATAATATTTCACTACCAAGCGCAAATACATATACAATCTCTTTGGTAAAAAATTAAATAGTTTTTCTTGGGACCTACTATATATATAAAACTCTTGCTGCCCTGTTTACAAAATCAATTGCTTCATCACAATTGTATGTTTTGTTATTAATACCCCCACACACTTACAACTTTACCATTAGTATATCACCATCCCTTAATCATAGTGAATATGAGTCAACCACAGAAAGTCAGCTTGCCTCCTATATCAGACATATTACATGTAATAGGCCAGCCAGTCCCCCCAAGGATGCCAGTAGACACACAAGTTTTACCACCGTTATATGTCAAATCAGCTCAACCATCACCTTCATTGATACAAACAGTTTCCCAACTTAAGGGCTACACTTACGACTACTGGCACCATGGTGGTGTTTATGCCACACCACCTTTACAAGCAACATCTGTCAAATCTCCATCTTACATGTCCCCAGTATTCAAACAGGAGTCAACACCACCACCATTAAACTTGAGAACTAATTCTGACTCCCTGTTCAGTTCACAAAGAAGTGACTTCAAACCAAACATAATGAATAGCCCTGGGAACGACCAATCAAGCCAGAACATGACTGTAAATTCCAAGAGAAAAACCAGAAACAATTTGCCTAAAGAAACTACATATGTATTGCTCAAATGGCTCAATGACCATTTGAACCATCCCTACCCCAACTCGTTCGAGAAAAACCAACTAATGATGTCAACTGGCTTGAATCAACAACAATTATCGAATTGGTTTATCAATGCACGAAGACGGAAAATAAAGCTGTTGAAGGAGCAAAAGCGGTTAAATTTAGTTTAAATGGGAACGGTAAGGATTTGGATTAATTATATATTTACATTAGTATTAATACATTTGATAAAGGGCAGACATTTACAAATACAAGTGTAGAAACAGAAAAAGAGCGAAAGTAGAAGAATGCGAACAAATACTGAGGGATGTACAACTTGCACAAACATCACAACATTACTGATATGAAAATACCAAAAGTATTGCATAGGAGGGGTCAGCAACCATGTTACATTTTCTTTCTATAATAACGTCAATCTAGAAAATCGAGACTGTATCAAGAATTTCTCGTAAATCATAGTTCCGGTCTTGGACTTGAGAATCACTCAGAAGAGAGGGATTTGATCTAGATAGCATATACGAACTTCAAGTACGAGCGAAATTTCAACAAGTGGGCTTAATCACTTGTACTTTCCATCCATTTTACTCCAATCAGCATTGCGTCTATTGTAAGTAAGGGTTGCAACTGCTTTGGTTCGTAACCCGAGCATTAATTGTACTTCGGAAAATTTGCCCAAGTTCCATGGGTGAGCGGTTTGTGGACCATATGATGGTCTCGCATAGAAGCATATTATCTAACATAACAGGTGATAAACTGGTTATAGAGATATTATTTACTAGTACAACAATAGATGTACACATAACACTTCTCGTTCATGGGTATCCTGTCGATGCCCCTATTCCTCTCTGAAACATTTACACACACTAGTGACTTGGGGTTTGCACATATATATGATAAATTACACCCTTCTACAGCACGTTGCTCCACAATGCCCACTCCAGACGATCTTGAATGAATCCTGCTTCGGCCGTAACTTTCTTTATATCCGTTTGAGTTTATATATCTCCGCTTAATCAGCTCTGACTAAGCCAAAAATTCGGAGATGATTATGTAAGTAAACTAGAAAAAACAACAACACCATGTCAAACACAATCCTTCAAGCAGTAAGGAACAATAAGAGACAAAAAGATGAAATTCTTGATTCATTTTTCTGAACTTAGTAGGTTTAGAGAAATGTGAATCCGGAAAAATGGGATAGCAAATTTCCGAGTATATGGACAATCCCATCCTTCCTGCAAAAGTGACATTTCGTATACAATGTGCAAGCTACCGGCTAAGGTATAGGATATAGAATTATTGCTGCAGCAGTCTGCATCGATATACAACATGCAATAATAAAATATTACATGCCTAAAATTACTTAGAATCGAATGACACCCGCAGCACATTCCTGTCAATCGCAAGATTAGCGTGGCAATGGGGTGTTCTTAATTCGTAAGCCACCATATCAAGAAATTGTGTCAAAAATAAAATATCTTGGCAAGAATCTCGAAAATTTCGATGAGAGCTCTCAGTTTTCTAAGCTATAGACAAGAAGGCGTACCAGTGAATTAACCCACTTCATGTTGCTTTTGTTCTTGTAGACATAACTTTAAACTAGTAGAATACTCATTCATTTCAAGGAATTCCGAGGGTTGGATTTGACCGGTTTCATGACGTTGAGGTATTTTCTTGTGTCATTACCGAATGGGGGTAGTGTAACAATTGAAAGGCTCAATTAATTTTTGGGGGTAGGAAGGACCAAAGACTAATAATGAAATATTTTTTCATTGGGCCAATTTCTATAAATAGCCGGAGTTTGAAATTAAAGTTTGTCAATTTTAGGTTTTGATATACGTTTAGCAATGAGGTTGCTGAAACAAGATGAAACTGTTCATGTTGATTCTGTCGAACAATTGCGTACGACAAATGACAGGTTTGCGTTTAGCTTCCCATTGGAACGCTTGAGCACCGTAGCCTAGACCCACTAGTGGACTTTGAATAATTTTTTTTCTCTTGCAGTTAGACATATATTATACGTAAAACGAAGATCTTCAGAAATACACACCAAACGTTTGTCTTAGAAATTTCCTATGCTGGTGTGGTAGATCAGGAAGTGCGGAAAATAGATGGTATTTTTGACAAGGAGGCACCGAGATGCCGTAAACTTGTGTTTGCGCCCTGTACCATCATGTTCCCTAAATTGAAGCTGAAACACTGGGAACATAACCGTCCTAGGTTGTGCACGTTTCAGGTATAACATACGGCAAATTATGTAGGATTTGCTACACTGGAAATACTTTATGCATTACCGCGTAGAAAAATTGCGATTGCGCTCCAAATAAGGAAGTCGCAGTAAAATTGTGTACAGACCAAACATGTTTCAAAAGGGTTCATGATGATCGGCTGTATGGTCACTTATACCATGGCGTACTACATTGACCGATTTTCGACCGACCTTCGACCGACCTTCCACTACCCACAACTTTTCTACAAGTTTTATTCTCAATTCACTAACATCTGTATGGAAAACTAACAAAGGATTCATGCACTCTTACAATCTGGTCTTGACTTTTCAGGATTGCAGTGTCAATTAGCACATGTATAAGCAAGTTATACATCATGTCGGCCCTATTGGTCGGCCCAATGAATCGGCTTGAAAAAGTTTTCCAATGGATCACCAATCATCTTCACACATCCACAAAATACTTTTGCATAATGGATCTGAGATTCTCTATGGGACAATTCTAGCTTTTCAAAACAACATGCCTCTAGTATCGACATCACATACTGCTTTCAATTGAATACTGAAGGTCATAACTAAAAACGCTTAACAAATTTGTAGGTGTTACTGCACATATAGCACCACCGCGCTGGAATCTCCGTACCACGATGGTATCACCGTAGAATCGTAGTAGCGTCGGTGGAAGTTACTACCACGCGCGTTTTACTTCTTTCACGTCAAATCTATGTATTTATTATGAATTGTTTAATAACATCAGAATGAAAGACATTTACCAGACAGATTTTTTAAACAATGAGAAAGTCACACCGCTTCAAGGTCAAGTTCTTCACCAATATCAACTTTTGGCCGTGCAACTTAACACTTTGAACGTCGAAATCGACAATCTCATCTCGTCTACATTCTCGCTCACAGATACAAACTTGCTAGACAACTTGAGAAACCTAGAAATCAAGATCAATTTGATTCACACACTTTTTAAAAGTGCTGTTTACTCACTTTTTACTGATAATAATGTAGAAACCGAATAAGACCCATCAATGTTTCATGTTTGATGCAATTAAATCATACTATATTCAGCACAAAAACTCGCGAGCCTTAACAATTGACATTCGGAATCACTTCAGAATGCTTACAATTACGATCGGGGACAGTTTGAGTAAACTGTGATCACAATTCTGAAACAGCTTTGTTTGTGTATTTAGATGAGCACGTAAAACAGGCATGCAACGCACCACGATTGGGCTTTTGTCAGTCTGACGAAATTGACAGCACGTCTACTATATTTACGGCAAGTTTTCGTGGTAAAACGCGAACGAATGTCTCTAGTCTTAGTACGATGGTCCTAGACGATTTATGAAAATACTAGTATGGCCACGAAAATCGATTAATATAAGGCTGTGAAATTCTACACTTGTTAAAGTGGCAATTGAAAGGTGAAAGAATCTGCAAAACGCACAGATACTCAGCGGCACATAAAGTACGCCAAAGAGGTAAATATACTGAACCGTTACTTCCTGATCCAACCGTACGATCAGTAAACACAGAACACAGGAAGAAAAATCCTAGTTTCAAAATATGGCAAGATTGTATGCGCCACTTTCAAGATGGCTGCTGCGAACAAAACACCGCATTTACGCCAGACACTTGCAGCACTGTGTATCACAATGCCCCAAGATCCCCAGTGGCTCTATGTGATTTGTGGTGTGATTCTTTATCGCCGGGGTGCCATGTCCTGGTTGTGTGGTGTCTGTGTAAATCTGAGCACGCTCGGCGTAAATCGTGGTCCTCTCAGTAATTTAAAAATAATTAGCGATGAGAGCCCGAGTCACCACGAGTACTTCATATATATAAAGTGAAATATAATTTTTCAAACTCTTTTTGTTCTTCACTCCCACCAGGAAAGCAACAATGTCTGACTACGATAAATACTCCACCCCATTATCTTCGAGATATGCGTCCGAAGAAATGTCTTCGATTTTCTCCTTGAGAAACAGATTCTCCACTTGGAGAAAGTTGTGGTACAATTTGGCCATCGCTGAGAAGGAAGTTGGGTTATCCATGATTACTGATAAGGCAATTGAACAAATGAAGCAACATTTGACCATTACTGATGAAGAAATTGAAGCTGCTGCTAAGGAAGAAGCCATTGTTAGACACGATGTCATGGCTCACGTCCACGTTTTCGGTGAAACTTGTCCTGAAGCCGCAGGGATTATTCACTTGGGTGCTACTTCGTGTTTTGTCACCGACAACGCCGATTTGATCTTTTTGAGAGACGCTTACGATGTCATTATTCCTAAATTGGTCAATGTCATCGACAGATTGGCTAAATTTGCTCTTGAATACAAGGATTTACCAGTTTTGGGATGGACCCATTTCCAACCAGCTCAATTGACTACTGTTGGTAAAAGAGCCACTTTATGGATCCAAGAATTGTTGTGGGATTTGAGAAACATGGAAAGAGCCAGAAACGATTTGGGTTTGAGAGGTGTTAAAGGTACTACTGGTACTCAAGGTTCTTTCTTGTCTCTTTTCCATGGTGACCACGACAAAGTCGAACAATTAGACGA